>JAESGK010000003.1_pt1:2732500-2911974 | contig 2911974 bp, 2804 predicted proteins | sample 9269681 | NCBI WGS metagenome assembly JAESGK01 (sample SAMN14515347, study PRJNA621673) | algae metagenome | isolation source: Timaviella obliquedivisa GSE-PSE-MK23-08B and co-occurring heterotrophs from... | place: USA: Grand Staircase Escalante National Monument, Utah...
CCCGGTCGCGGCGGAGGCGGCGATGTAGTCGCCTCGGAAGTCCGTGTCAACCAGTTCTTTGGAAGAACTTTCGACGTCGTCACCGGCCCGGAGGTCGGCGGAGGCGGCGATGTAGTCGCCTCCGATTTCCGCGTCAAGTGGTTCTTTTTAAAGAAGAACCTCGGTCTGCGTTGCGGCCCCGAGGGGCTGCGGAGGCGGCTTCCTAGAGAGGCCGTTCTCCTGAGTCAACCGGGCTTCTCAGCCATTCTGCGAACCCCGAAGACCGTGTCTTCAGACCGCAGAAAACCGCTGGGGAAGAAGCGAGAGGCTTCCCTCTGGATCGTCCGGCGATTCGATTGGAGCGCGGAGACTATTTGGAACCAGCCGCGAAAGCAAGAGGTTTGTCCCCTCTGTCTTCCGGTCCGGAGCGCCCCGGACCGAAGTCCGAAGGCCCTGGGTGGCCGGCCCGTCTCCGAGCGAGGCGGGGATATACGGAGCCCCCTTCCGGACCGCAACCCGGATTCTGACAGTTCTGCGAAGAATCTGACGCAGTGCCGCTCACCCGGCGGCGATATAGGTCCGCAGGGACTCCGCCTCCTGTGTCGCCTCGGCGATCTGGCATTTCACCACGTCGCCGATGGAGATGACGCCGGCCAGGCGCGCGTCCCTCAGGACGGGCAGGTGGCGGATCCGGCGGTCGGTCATGCGTTCCATCAGGATGCCGACCGTCTCGCCCGGTTCGGCGAACACGACCTCCCGGGTCATATAGATCGAGACGGGCTGGCTCAGGGCATCGACCCCATCGGCCGCGACCGCCTTGACGACGTCGCGCTCGGAGAAGACCCCCGCCACCAGGTCACCGTCGCAGACGATCAGGGCACCGACCCTTCGACTGTCCAGCTCGGCGCACGCCCGGGCCACCGGGGTGTCAGGCGCGATGGAGAAGACCTCTCCACCCTTGGATTTCAGGATTTCCGCGACCAGCACGTCAGGCCTCCTTCCCATAAATCGTTCTTGGGAGCGGCCGACGGCCGAAGAGCCGAAGCCGCTTCAGGCGACAGGATCATCCTTTATCGGCCCCGAATCAAACCTTTCGTCGGGACGAGCGAAGATTCGGGCCAGCGGGCCGATGGCCAGGATGCCGAACAGAAAGCCGAAGGCGTGGGCCTCCCAGGCGATTCGCGCGCCCTCGACGCCAGGCGCGAAGCCGATCAGGCCGATCACAGCGTTGACGCCCATCCACGCGATCGCCGTGCGGATCACCCCCCCGTCGGTGAGCGGCAGGACCCTGCCCCGTCCGCCCAGCAGCCGCGTCGCCGCCCCGATCAGACCGAACACGGCACCCGAAGCGCCGACCAGGTATTCGGGTCCGCCCCAATGCAGGAGACCGTAACCCAGCGTCGCCACTACACCCGACACAATATATAGGGCGAGAAAGACCAGCACCCCGAAGCCGTGGCCAAACAGGCGCGCAACGGGCACCGCGAAGGTGAAAGCGCCAACCGCGTTCATTGTGGTGTGGAGCCAGCCGTCATGCACCAACATCGACGTCAAAAGCCCGCTGTAGCGACCCTGGGGTAGATCAACGGTCCGGAACGCGAGCTCCAGCCAATAGGTGTGCGACCGTTCCTGAAACCAGAATAGCGCTGGTATCGACGCAGCCAGGATCAGCGCCGGCAGAGGGGCGTTGAAGATCCGTTCTTTGGGAGGTGGGCCGTCGAATCGGCCGTCGGACGGCTCCATGACCCTCAAATGCGCAGCGGCCCGCGTCACATCAAGCGCTTCTTAATAACCGTATCCCATTTTGGCACGCGGACCGCGCCCTGCGGTCGTGACTTGAGTTCGCGTGGGACCTGTCGAAATGAGCCTGATCCGGACCACCGGAGCCCTGATCGTCCTGGCCCTCGCCGCATCGCCGGTCGCGGCACAGGTGTCCGGCTCGGCCAGCATGGCCCAGTTCCAGAACGGCTATGGCGGGGCCCGCCAGTCCGTCGCCAGCGCCCAGACCGGCTCGACCCGCGACCAGAACGGCAACCGCCTGATCGTCGACGGCATCATCCAGCAGGGCGCATCGACCTACTCGAGACAGTCCGGCGGCGTCAGCCAGGGCTACAGCGGCGCAGGCGGCGGCCAGGGCACGACCATCGCCGGCTCCACCGCCATCGGCAACAATCTGAACGTCGTGGTCCAGGGCAGCCACAACACGGTCATCGTCAACTCGCGTCAGACAAACTCGGGCAACGTCACCGCCCGCACCGACCTGACCGGCACCCTGACAGGTTTCGAATGACGCTCCGCCCCCTCCTCCGGCTACGCGTCCCGGCCGCTCTCGCCGCGTCTGCCCTCGCGCTCAGCGCCTGCGTCAGCCCGACGGCGGGTCCCGGCGGTCTGTATGCGCGCCCCATCGGCAATGCGCCCGTCACGGCCAACCCGACGCCCTATTCCACCGCGCTCTACTGCATGGCCGACTATGCCCGGCGCTACGGCCTGCCCTCCCCGCGCATGGCGATCGGCCGCATCAGCGACTACACCGGCTCGGTCTCGGCCGACGGCGGTCGTCAGATCACCCAGGGCGCCTCGCTGATGGCGACCTCGGCACTGGCCAAGGCCGGGGCTCAGATCGTGGAACGCTACGACACCTCCATCTCGGAGTTGGAGCTGCGCTATGCCAACAATCGCCTGATCGGCGACGAGGGCGGCACGCCCGAGAACCCCAACTATCGCCGCATCCTGGCGGGACAGGTGCCGGGCTCGGACTTCTATCTGATCGGCGGCATCACCGAGGTGAACTACAACATCCGCTCGGCCGGTTTCGATGTCGGCGTGGGCGAGACCGACACAGACACGCCGGGCTCCGGCATCGTGCAGGGCAAGATCTACGTCATGAACGTCGCCATGGACCTGCGCCTGGTCCAGACCACGACGCTCGAGGTCGTGGACGTCATCTCGTACCAGAAACAGATCATCGGCCGCGAAATATCCGCCGGGGTGTTCGACTTCCTGAACGGCAACGTCTTCGACGTTTCGGCGGGCACGGGCGGCATGGAACCGGTGCAGCTGGCGGTGCGGGCCCTGATCGAGCGCGCGACGCTGGAGATGATGGCCAATCTGTACGGCGCGCCGGGCCCCGAGGTCTGCCTGTCGGCCGAGAACGACCCGCTCAACACCGTCGGCGCGACCGGGGGCTACTACCCCGCCTATGACAACACGGGAACGAACAATGGCCAGACCCGCGCCGATCCGTCTCGCTGGCACGATCGCCGCGACGGTGATGTGCGTCGCAGCCGCTACTGAGGCCTTCGCTCAGGACGGCTCCGTTGTCCTGAACAATCAGCTGCAGCTCGGCGACGTCATCACCGGCGTGACCCTGAACGTCGAGGACGCCTCGGACGAAGTGTCCGCCGACGTCGCCGCCCAGGGCAACAGCCTGTCGGGTACCGTCCAGAACGGCGCGTTGGACCTGTCGTCGTCCCAGACGTTGAACGGCGACACCCGCGCCTCGACCACCATTGTCGCGACGGGCGAAACCGAGGGCCCGCTGAACACCACCACCCAGGCGCGCGGCAACTATCTGGCGGCCGGGGCTTATGGGGCCGATCTGACGATCGAGGGCAACCAGGTCGTCGGCCCGACCGAGGTCACCGCCACCACCGCCCTGACCAACGCCGACGCCCGGCTGTTGGGCGGGGCGTCCATGGGCTCGACCGCCATCGCCAACACCACCGCGATCGGGGGCACAGGGGCGCGGGTCGAAGGGATCGTCAGCCAGCGCTCCGACGCCGGCGTCCGGTCGGAGACCTTCGTCGCCAGCCAGTACATCCCCGCGACCGGAGAGGTGATCGCCCAGTCGCTGGGCAACGCCATCGCCGTCAGCTCGACCGCCGCCTCCAGCCAAGGCCTGGTTCTTCGCCAGCGCCAGGCCGGCGATGCCGTGACGGCGAACGTCAGCGCCAACTCGGGCAACGCCTGGGATCTGGCCGGCCGAGCCCGCGCGACGGCCAACCAGTCGGTGCTCTATAATCAGGGCGGCTCGGTCGTGGTGACCACCGACCAGTCGAACCTGTCCCAGGTCCGATCCTCGACCGTCGTCACGGCTTTCGACTATGGCGCGGCCACGGCGAACGCCGCCGGCACGGCCAACGAAGTCTCCATCGGCAACAACGACCGCTATCTGGAGATCGACAACGCCCAGGTGAACTCCGGCGGCGTCGAGGTCACCTCGGAGTTCGCAGGCACCAACGGCTATGACGTCCGCGTCGGGGCCGAGGCCACGGGCAATGCGGTCACCGGCTACGCCTGTTCGGACTGCGACGGCCAGATGGTCATCGCGAACGACCAGACCAACTCCGGGCCCGTCAGCGCCCGTGCGACCACCACCATCCGGGGCTCGGGCCGCAGCGTGGCGACCAGCGCGACGGCTACGGGAAACACGGCGACCTTCTACGTCTCGCGCCCCGGAAGCTGACGCCGATCAGGCGATCCGGCGTCCATCCAGGGCCGCCAGGGTCAGGGCCGGGCGATTGGGCACCCCCACCCCGATCGAGAGCCGCGCCGTCATGAGACCGACAGCCTCGCGGCGGCGTTCTTGCTCGGCGATCGGCTGATACAGCCCCAGCAGTCGGTCCGGGCGTCCGTCGGCGGTCCTGAGCGGGGCCACAACGATCTCCAGCACGCCCCTCAGACGGGCGGCCTCGGCCACCATCACCACCGGCCGCGCCTCGCGAACCGTCTGGACGATGGCGGCGGCGACCAGGGGCCGGCTTTCGACGGCCCACAGGTCCAGCCAGGACAGGCCCCGCATCGGGCGTCCGTGCAGAGTTTCGATCCAGGCCCCGGCCAGGCGAACCGCCGCGCCGTCCGCGGTCCGGTCCGCGCTGAACAGCTGGGGCACGAGGGCGCCGAACGTCATGGGCTCCAGATCCGCGCGCAGCGGCACGCCGGCGGCCCTCGGCAGGGCCGCCCAGCGGTCGATCAGGCTCTGCGTGCCGGGATGAAACATGAGGCGGGGCTCCACCCGCCCCGGCGCAAGGCCCGCGCCGCCGGCTCCGGCTGGAAACGGAAACGCAAGACCTTTCCTGCCAGATGTCAGGCTGTATCGGTCCGCGCGGGCCGGAAAGACGTTTTCAGGAGCCCAGCCCATGCGGGTGCGGATCAAGACCTGGCTGCCGGCCGCCGTGGGGGCCTTCGCCTTCTTCGGCCTGGCCAACACCGGCGCGGCCCAGTGTACCTCGGGCTGCCAACCGCCCCCACCCCCGTGCAACGTAGGCTGCGAGCCGCCGCCTCCCCCACCGCCTCCCCCGCCTCCCCCTGACTGCTGCGACCATCCCGGACCGCCCGACTATCCGCCTCCGGGCGGCGACATCAATGTGAACGTCAACGTCAATGCGAACGCCAACGCGAACGCCTCGGCCGCCGCGCGCGCCGGCATCAACGCCCGCGTCGGCGGATACGGCAATCTGCGCGGCGGCGGCGGTGGCTCGGCCTATGTCAGCGTCGAACAGCCCTACCCCACGGTGATCCAGGGCCTGACGGTCGAGGCCGGTCTGGTCGCCCAGGTCATCCGAGTTCCCTACGAGGCCCGTCGTCGCTGGGAAAAGCGCGTCGTCATCCGGGCCTTCTGCATCGACGACCGCGGCAGTCCCCATCCGGCGTCCCAGGTCAACGCCGACCGCGACATCCATGACGGCTATGAGGGCGAACTCTATCGCTGCATCGCCGGAACCCGCCTCCAGATCACCTGGGCCGAATGGACGGGCCAGGTCGGCTTCGATCACGGAGAGAGCTTCTATTGCCAGAAGGGCGAGGCCCTGTGGCGCGACCGCGCCGGGTCCCTGACCTGCCGCGTTCAGATCCCCCAACGCGACTGCAACGAGCGCTCGCTGCTCCGTCGCTACGGTGCCGGGATCAAGGTCGTGACCTGGATCCGCGAGGAGATCTACACTGAGTACCGCGAGGAAACCGTCATGGCCCAGGGCGCGTCGATCACCGGCGCCAGCATCATGCTGGACGGCGGCGTCGGCGGCCGCGTGTTCTGATCGGCCCCTCCTGACCTGCCAGTCTCGACCTGAACGCCGGACAACGGCGCGTTCAGCCTGTCAAAAGCGCAGGCGTCCTAGATTGCGAGCGTCGGTCATCGCCGGCGATCCTGAGTAGACTTGGCCCCGGAGCGAAAGCCCCGGGGCCATTTTTCGATCTACTGCACGCTGGCGGCCACCACGGTGGCGCGCCAAGCCTTGGCGGGATCCAGGTAGCGCTGGGCCAGGGCCTGAAGCGTAGCCGGCGTTGCCGCCTCCAGATCGGCGATGTGGCCGGTGATCTCCGCGACCGCCGCCGGATCGGTGTCGACGTCCGACAGTTGGGCGATCCAGTACTCGTTGCCCGCCTGCGCCCGGCGAAGACGCTCGACCTCCGGCGCGCGCGCGCGGTTCAGCTCGTCCGCGGTGACCGGCGTGTCCCGCAGCGATGCGGCGATGGCGTCCATTTCGGTGAAGAAGGTCGCGCGGTTCTCCGGCGTCACCTGGGCCGAGGCGAAGAGCGAGCCATAGCCTTCGAACACATCCGACGACGACGACCCGACAGAGGCCGAATAGGTGATCGCCAGCTCCTCGCGGATCCGCTCGGTGGCCCGCAGATCGATGACCGCCGACAGCAGTCCCAGTTGCCGGGACTCGGTCCGGTCGCCGATCGCGTCCGTCGTCGGCCAGGCGATGTAGGCCATCGCCTGTTCGGCCGGGCCCTGATGGGTCAGGCGCACCGGCTCGGGCGTGCCGGCCGGGAAGCGGAGGATCTCGGCCCCGGGTGCCGGCGTCGGCGCGGCGGGCCGGGCCGGCAACGCCCCGAAGGTGCTGCCCACGGCCGCCACGGCGTCCTCGACCGTCACGTCACCGACGACGATGATGTCGATCGGTCCCTGAGCCAGGCCGGCCGTCACACCCGCCTTAAGCTGGTCGTTGGTCCAGCCCGCGACATCGGCCGCGCTGGGCAGGCTCTGGCGCGCATCGCCGGACGCCAGCAGGCCGGCCGACTGGATGGCGAAGGCCCCCGCCGGCGTCGCCGACTGCTGGGCGATGATCTGGGGGAACAGCGCCTTGATCTGCTCGAACGGCGCCGCGCGCAGACCGGGGTCTGTCAGATAGGCCGCCAGCACCTGCATCTGCAGCCCCAGGTCCGCCGGGCGGGTCGCCCCGCTCAGGCGATAGCTGTCGCCCTCGACGGCGAAGTTGGCCGAATAGATGCGCCCGGACAGAACGCGGTTCAGCTCGTCGAGGGTCAGCCGTCCCAGCCCCCCGGCCGCGAAGGTAAAGCCCGCCAGCGATTGGGGATCGGCCCGGTCGGTCGGCAGGCCCAGCTCGCCCAGCCCCGTGCCCACACTGACCAGGATCTGTTCGTCACGGAAATCGGTCGGCTTGACCGTCAGACGCGTGCCGTTGGCGAAGGTCACCACCGTGGCGTCGATCTCGGCGATCTCGCGCACCTCGGTCGGCTGGGCGGCCGTTCCAAAGTCGGAATAGGGCCATTCGACCGCCGCCGCATCGGCGCGCGCCGTCACTGGCGTGGCCTGCGAGGCCTCCAGCAGGGTGGTCACCGCCGCCTCGCCGCCTTCGATGGCTTCCGGGGTGACAACCAGCGCCAGGGGGCCTCCACCCGAAAAGGTCTCGCGCACGGCCGCATTGACCGCGTCCGGCGTCAGGCCCTCGACCGTGGCATTGAACAGGTCGAGGTTGGTCTGGGGGGCCGTGAACACCCGGTCATCGTTCGTCGCATTCAGCAGTCCGTTGACCAGGGCCGGCGTCGTCCTGGTCGCGGCGGCGGCGACGGCGTTTTCCAGGGCCGTGCGGTTGTCGGTGATCTCGCGTTGCAGCTCCGCCTGGGTGACCCCGAACTCGGCCAGGCGACGCGTCTCCTGTTCGATCGTCTCCAGCGCCCGCTGCAGGCCACCCGGATTGAACGCGGCCGAGACGCTGCTGATGTCCAGGCTGTCGGCCACGGTCTGAGCGACACCGCCCGCTCCGATGAAGGGCGGATTGTCCGCGCGCGCCAACTCGCCCAGGCGCCGGTTCAGGACCGCCAGCCCAAGGCTCCGCAGAGTGCGCGACCGCCGCTCCGCCACCGTGTCGGGGTCCAGGTCCGGCGCGCGGGTCCAGTTCAGCTGGACCGAAGACTGGATGCCCGGTTCGACCAGGATGCGGGTCTCGGGTTCGCGCGGCGCGACCGTGCCCAGGTCCGGCTCGGGGCCGTCGGGTCCTCGGGCCTGCCAGCTTTCGAAGGCCGCCCGGATCTTGCCTTCCATCACCTCGACGTCGAAGTCGCCGACGGCCAACATCGTCGCGCGGCTCGGCCGATAGTAGGCGTCGTAGAAGGCCACGAACCGCTCACGCGGTGCCGTGCGGATGATCTCCAGGTCCCCGATCGGGAAACGATCGGCGATCCTTTGACCCGGAGCCAGCAGAGCCAGCTGGGCCTTCAGCGAGCGGAGTTGCGGCGTGTTGCGGGTCCGTTCCTCGCCGACGATGACGCCGCGCTCCTCATCGATGGCGTCGGGGGCCATCAGCGCCTCCGACACCTGCTCGCGCATGATCCTCAGGGCGGTATCGACCGTCTCGTCGTTCGTCCTCGGCAGCTCCAGCTGATAGAAGGTCTGGTCGAAGCCGGTCGCCGCGTTGGTGTCCGCCCCGAACGCCAGCCCCAGCCGCTCCAGGATCCGCAGCAGTTCGTTCTCTGGGATGTTGGTCGTGCCGTTGAAGGCCATGTGCTCCATGAAGTGAGCGAGCCCAAGCTGGGTCTCATCCTCCATCAGCGAACCCGCATCGATCCGCAGTCGCAGCGACGCCTGTCCCGGCGGTGTCGCGTTCCTCAGGATCGCATAGCGCATGCCGTTGGGCAGGGTGCCGAAGCGCACATTGGCGTCGGCCGGAATGTCGCTTGTCGCCTGGGGCCAGGGATCGGACGGCGTCTCCTGGGACAGGGCAGGCATGGCACCTGTGATCAGGGCGAGGCCCGAGGCGGCGGCGAGCAGCAGGCGGCGTGTCTTGATCATGATGGCTCCGGTCATGGGGCGGTATGTGACGACCGAACGGTCCCCCCGCAGGTCGAGGAATTCCTTATCGCGCCGACGCGAGGTGTAAAATGAACTTTACGTCAGGATTCCTCGCGGAGCCCTGCGGCGTATCGCTTCCAGTTCTGGACATAGTGCTCGGCCGAGGCGTTCAGCGCCGCGATCTGGCCCTCGTCCAGGGTCCGGACCACCTTGCCCGGCTGCCCCATCACCAGCGATCCGTCGGGGATGACCTTGCCCTCGGTGATCAGGGCATTGGCCCCGATCAGGCAATTCTTCCCGATCACGGCCCGCCCCAGGACCACCGCCCCGATGCCGATCAGCGTCCCATCCCCGATCGTGCAGGAATGCAGCATCGCCAGATGCCCGACCGTCACATTGTCGCCGATGATCAGCGGCTCTCCGGGATCGGAGTGCAGCACGCTGCCGTCCTGGATGTTGGTGTTCTCGCCGATCACGACCGGGTCGTTGTCGCCGCGCACCACGGCCCCGAACCAGACGCTCGCCCCGGGTTTCAACGTGACATCCCCGATCACGGCCGCATTCGGCGCGATCCAGTATTCGCCCTCGGGTGGCAGCTGCGGTTTCTTGTCCGTCAGCGAATAGACTGTCATCAAACCCTCATCTCATCTGGACCCGATAGGCCCTTTAAGCCTTCGTAAACCACGTTAGCATCAAGGTGTTGATGCGATTCGAGGGGGTCATTTCCGCCCCGGATCCGAAGCCGGATCAAGCCCGGTCCGGTCAGAACCCTGGAGAGCGTGCGTGACGCGTTCGGGTATGCGGCGGGTCCTCCCGCTGGATGTGGGATACATCACCGACCCCGGACGGCCTGTCGTCGCTCCCCTTTCCCTCCCCACCCTCGTTCGAGGCGATGCCGTTCCGGTGTCGCCTTTTTCTTTGCCCGGAGCCTGACATGACCAAGCGCGCCGCCTTGAAGCGTCAATCCCGTGATGGAGGCGCCTTCGACGGCCCCGACTACGGCCAGGACTCCAAGGTCCGTCGGCTCCCGACTCCCCATTCTTCACACGGATCGGGCCGGGGCGGCTGGTCGCCCCACCCCTCCAATGACGACCGCGATCAGGCCTATCTGAAGACGCTGAAGCCCAAGTCCGAGGGCCAGGCGGCGCTGCTGAACGCCATCGACACCCACAACCTGACCCTGGCGCTCGGGCCCGCAGGCACGGGCAAGACCTATCTGGCAGTCGCCAAGGCGGTCGAAGCGCTGGAGGCCGGCAAGGTCGGCCGCATCGTGCTGAGCCGCCCCGCGGTCGAAGCGGGCGAATCCATCGGCTTCCTGCCCGGTGCCATGGAGGACAAGCTGGCCCCCTATCTGCGCCCCCTCTACGATGCCCTGTCGGACCGTCTTTCGATGAAGCGGGTCGGGGCCTTGATGGCCGAGGGCCTGATCGAGATCGCCCCCATCGGTTACATGCGCGGCCGCACCCTGAACAACGCCTTCGTGGTCGTGGACGAGGCTCAGAACTGCACCTACGTTCAGCTCAAGATGCTGCTGACCCGGCTCGGCTGGCACTCGACGATGGTCGTGACCGGCGACCCGCAACAGTCCGACCTTCTGCCCGGCGTCTCGGGTCTGGCGGATATCGCGGTGCGGCTGGAGCCCGTCCCCGAGATCGCCGTCGTGCGCCTCGCCGAACAGGACATCGTGCGCCACCCGCTGGTGGCGAGCATGATCGGGGTGCTGTGAGGACAAGCGTCGTCGATCTCGTCCGGAGGGCAAACAGCGTGGCAATCTGATCACAACTTTGATTTGTGTAGCAATCAGCAGCTGACCCCCTCATCCGCACGATTGCGTTCGAGTAACGGTGTTTGTTAACTCCGATGGAATCAAAGGGGGCGGCGATGATTTTTTCGACGATTTTGGCTGGTACCGCTGGCGCAACACTAGCGTCCGCACCTCTCGAGCCCCCATCGACACCGCCCATTCCGGCTCAGGCTAACTATCGCTCGCACACCTGTGGGACAGCGCCGCTTTCAGTGGGCGTTGCGGTCGCAGGTGGTGAAATCTTGGCTTCGGTCGGGGAAGATACGATCAAGGGTGTTCCCGCCGGCAATATATCCGCCGGGGCCGAGCTGGCGCGAAGCGCCTACGCAGGGATGCGCAATCAGGCGATGAGCCTTGTCCTTGAATGGTATCAGTGTCGGCTGGAACACAGCATTCGCGTCGACGGCGGCGCAGATGTCGAGGACCGGGTGGGCGCGATGAGGGCGGCGATTGTCGAAGTCGATTCCCAGCTGATCCTGGCCCAGGCAGCATCTGAACGAAGCTTCGCAGACTTCACCGGTTTCATAAATGGCCTGGGGACCACCGGCCGGCCGCCTGAGGCCTATACTTTGGCACCAGCAAAGTTTGATCAGTACTTCGCCGATGTCGATGCGCAGCAAACTTGGATTCGTACGACGACCGTTCGTGGCTGGATCACTGGTGGCCCGAGGGGTGTCCGGATCACGGCCTGTGGCGGGATCATCATGGCCGCCCTCTCCGACGGCGGCTCTTCAATCCAGGCATCGGTGTCCGGTGTACAGGCGGCGCTCAAAAACTACTTCACGGCGTCCATGACTCCCCGCGTCGGGCTTCTCCAAATGGCTCGCGGCTATGCAGCCAGCCCGGTTTCCCTCACCCCGACCGAGGCTGGTACCTTCCAAGGGTGCGCCGCCAGCCTGTTGCAGAGCCAGCAAGAGCCTCAGCCTTTGCCTGGCCGTGCAGGGGCGGGCTCAACCGCCGCGTCTGGGGCGGCTCCGGCCTCGGCAAGCGGACAGGGCCCAGCCGCAGGCCAAACGCCAGCGGGCCCGCCGGCCGCGACAACGCCGCTGGGCCGATGACCGGCTCGGCCAGCAACCGCATCCTCGCGGCCGCCTCCCTCGCGCTGCTGCTCGGCGCGGCTCTGACGGCCTGCAACCCGACGCTCTCGCAAATCCAGCTCCGCCAGCAGATTCAGACGCAATGCGCGCCCGTCGAGGACTTATTGCGCGATAACATCCGGGCCGGCGGTCAAGTCCGGGTCGCGGGCATCGCTGGCGTTGGCGGCGTCTATGAGACCAACGGCGCGATCCTGGCATCCGCAGAAGCCACGCAGATCGCGAAGATGGACGAGGCGTGTCGTGCCTGGGTAGCCGGGGTTTTTACGGACGAGCAGTATGCCGACGTCATGGTGCAGGTGTTCGCTGGCGCGATCTCCCTGACATCTCCTGTAGATCAACAGGCCGCCCGGATCGCGGAGGCGTTGAGAGGCTTCGAGGAGATCTCCGGAAGCCTGCCGGGGCGTCTGCCCACCGCCGCGCAGATCGCCCAGGAAGTCCGCCAACTGAACACGCTGACACCGGCAGAGGTGACCCAGGCGCTGGATCCCCAGTTCGACGCCGTCACAGGACGTTTGGAATCCCAGTCGGAAACCCTCGCCGAGATCGTGGCTCGACTGGACTTCGTCGAGCAGATGGTGGCCAACGATCCGTCTCGCACCCCGGGCGACCGCCCGGACGTCGTCACACGACAGAATGGTGTGGACGTCTATTTCGCCACGAACAGCGCAGAGCTGACCCATTCCGCGGCAGAAGCCCTTTCCCAGTTTGGCCGCGTGTGGTCGGCACAGGGCCGGCTTGTCGACATCGTCGGTTCGGCGGATGCTAGAGGCAGTCCGGCGCTCAACGACCAACTCAGCCGGGCGAGGGCCGAGGCGGTTGCACAAGCGCTTTCCGCGTCGGGGGTCGGCATTCGCAACCTTTCCGGCACGGGTGCGGAGGCTGGGCCACCCCAAGGCTATGCACGCGCGCGGCGGGTTCAGGTGTTGCTGATCGCTCCCTGACGGCCAAAGCGTCACGACGGCCACGCGTTGAGGTCGACGACCTTGGCGACCCCGGCAGGACTCCAACCTGCGACCTCGGCTTTAGGAAAGCCTTGCTCTATGCGGCTGAGCTACGGGGCCGTCGGGGCTCACCTAGCGGCTCGCGCGCGCTGCGAAAAGCCGCCGCGCGAAATCAGCGCCGCCGCCGCCTTCGCCGTTGTGGTTAATCCGGCTTAAGATACAATATCTTGGGGTGAACAGATCGCGAATCGGGCCGTGTCGGTGATTCGGTCCTGATTCGTTTCGCCCCTGTTCCGCGGGTCTGCCTCGCCGCGTTAAGCCCTGTCCCCGGAGCCGCCGCCGATGCCCCTCGAGACCCAGTTCAGCCTCGCCAACGCCGTCGCTCTGGTCGGCTGGATCATCCTGGCGCTGGCGCCGCTGCGCCGCCCCCTGGCCATCGCGGCGGCCCGGACCATCGGTGTCACCCTCGCCGTGGCCTACTCCGCCCTGCTGATCCGCGCGATCACAGGCGGCGGGTTCGAGGGCGACCTGACCACCCTCGCGGGCCTGACAGAGGGCTTCAGCCGACCGGAGGCCGTGCTGGTCGGCTGGGTCCACTATCTCGCCTTCGACCTGTGGGTCGGGGCGTGGGCCGTCGAGGACGCGGGCAAGCGCGGCCTGCCCCACTGGGTGGTCCTGCCGTGTCTGTTCTTCATCCTGATGGCCGGGCCGTTCGGCCTGCTGCTCTATCTCGCGGCCCGGGCGGCGTTGGCGCGACGCACACCCGGCTGATCCGCCACGCTTGCCGACCTCCCGGCGAATCGCCACCTTGGCTTCATCATGAGCGATCGCCCGACCGGCCAGGCTCCCTCCCGCGTCGTCGCGGTCCTGGGGCCGACCAACACCGGCAAGACCCATCTGGCGGTCGAGCGGATGCTGGGCCACGCCTCGGGCATGATCGGCCTGCCGCTCAGGCTCCTGGCGCGCGAGGTCTATGAGCGGATCGTCCGCGCCCGAGGCCAGGCCTCGGTCGCCCTGATCACCGGCGAGGAAAAAATCATCCCGCCCCGGCCCGTGTATTTCGTCTGCACCGTCGAGGCCATGCCGATGGAGCGCGAGGTCGAGTTCCTGGCCGTCGACGAAATCCAGTTGGCCGCCGACCCCGAGCGCGGCCACGTCTTCACCAGCCGCCTGCTGCACGCCCGCGGCCGGTACGAGACCATGTTCCTGGGGGCCGGCACTCTGGCCCCTCTGATCCGCCGCCTGATCCCGGACGTCGAGATCGTGGGCCGCGAGCGCCTGTCCAGCCTGACCTACGCCGGCTCCAAGAAGCTGACCCGCCTGCCGCGCCGCTCGGCTATCGTCGCCTTCTCGACCGAGCAGGTCTACGCCATCGCCGAGCTGATCCGGCGCCAGAGGGGCGGGGCCGCCGTCGTCATGGGCTCGCTCAGCCCCCGCACCCGCAACGCCCAGGTCGCCCTGTTCCAGTCCGGCGAGGTCGACTTCCTGGTCGCCACCGACGCCATCGGCATGGGGCTGAACATGGACGTCGACCATGTCGCCTTCGCGGGCCTCAGGAAGTTCGACGGCCGCCGCACCCGCTGGCTGCACGCCCACGAGATCGCCCAGATCGCCGGCCGCGCCGGCCGCCACATCCGCGACGGCACCTTTGGCGTCACCGGCGAGGCCGAGGAGCTGGACGAGGACCTGGTCGGCCAGGTCGTCGACCACCGCTTCGACCCCGTCCAGGCCATCGAGTGGAGGAACGCTCGGCTGGATTTCGACACCCTGCCCGACCTCCTGCGCTCCCTGACCCAGACGCCCGGCGTCCCGGGCCTGAAGCTGACCGGTCAGTCGCTGGACGAGACGCTGCTGCGCCGCGCCCTGCTGGACGACGACATCAAGCGGATCGGCCGCTCGCGCGGCACCATCATGCGCCTGTGGGAGGCATGCCAGCTTCCCGATTTCCAGAAGACGACGCTGGACGAGCACGCCCGCCTGTCGCGCGACGTCTTCCGCGCCCTGACCAGCAGCCGCGGCCGCCTGACCGACGACTGGTTCGCCCCTCGCTTCGCCGAGGTCGATCGCGACGACGGCCAGATCGACCAGCTGTCGGCCCGGCTCTCGGGCGTTCGTACCCTGTCCTACATCGCCAACCGCCCCGACTGGGTCGCCGACGCCAAGGGATGGCGCGAGCGGACCCGCGCGCTCGAGGACCGCCTGTCCGACGTGCTGCACGAACGCCTGACCGCCCGCTTCGTCGACCGCAAGACCACCGCTCTGATGCGGTCCCTGCACGACCGCGAGGCGACGCTCGCCGAGGTCGCCTCCGACGGAATCGTCACCGTGGAGGGCGAGGCGGTGGGCCATCTGGAGGGCGTCCGTTTCGCCCCCTCCGCAGGCGGCTCGGCGCTGGCCGACCGCACCCTGAAAACCGCTGCCCTCCGCGCCGTCGGGCCCGAGATCGCGCGCCGCCTCGGCCGCCTCGCCGCCGACGCTGACACGGCCTTCTCGGTCACGCCGGACGGCGACGTCCTCTGGCAGGGCGCGCTCGCGGCCAGGATCACGGGCGGCGACCCCTTCTCACCGCGCATCCGGCTGATCGGCGAACTCGGCCCCCAGGCCGCCCGCGACCGCGCCCAGCGCCGCATCGAGGCCTTCCTGTCGTCCGAGGCCGGGCGGGCGCTGCGCGACGTTCGCCGCCTGAAGACCGCCATCGAGACCGGCAGCCTGACCGGCCTGCCGCGCGGCCTGGCCTTCCGCCTGGTCGAGGCCGGAGGCGTCATCGATCGCCGCGACGTCGAACGCGACCTGGCCGCCCTCAGCCACGCCGAGCGCCGCACGCTGAAGACCTTCGCCGTCCGCATCGGACATCACTCCGTCTGGCTGCCGGGCGTCTTGAAACCCCGCGCCCGGGCTCTTGCCCAGGCCTTCGCCGGTCCGCCCCTCGCGCTGCGCGAGACCGGCCTCAGCCTCCTTCCCGAGCCCCCACCCAGCCCGCTTGCCCTGTCCGCCCAGGGTCTTCGCGCCGTTGCCCGCTTCGTCATCCCGGTCGAGACCCTTGAACACCTGGCCGAGCTCAGGCGCGAGGCGGGCAAGGCCGACCTGTCCAACGCGGCGCTCGCCGACCTCGGCTGGTCCGCCGCCGAGCTGAAGACGGTTCTCGCCTCGCTTCGCACCCCCCGCGCCCAGCAGCCCGACCGCCCCGACATGACGCCCCGCCCGGTCAAGGATTCGCCCTTCGCCGCCCTCGCCGCCTTGACCGCGCCGCCCGCTCCGGTCAGGCGAAAGCGCCCACGTCGCAAGCCTGCCCAGCGCGCCTGAGACCGTTCATGGCCACGCCCAGCCCCATGCGGGCCTTCTACAATCTGCTGGCCAACAACGCCGTCGCGGGCGTGACCAACTTCACCGTCTGGTTCGCCATCACCTTCTGGGTGTTCCTGGAAACCCGGTCGGTGTTCGCCACCGGCATGATCGCCGGGGTCTTCCTGGTCCTGACCGCCGGGTTCGCCGTCTGGTTCGGCAGCCTGGTCGACCACTATCCCAAGACCCGCGTCATGCTGGGCTCCAGCCTCGCCTCTCTCGCCCTCTACGCCCTCTCGCTCGGCCTGCTGGTGATCACACCCGAGGCCGCCTTCCGCGACGTCGCCCAGCCCCAGCTGTGGGTCCTGATCGGTCTGGTCATGCTCGGCGTCATCGCCGGCAACGTGCGAAACATCGCCCTGCCGACCCTGGTCACAGCCCTGGTTCCCGAGGACCGCCGCGACAAGGCCAACGGCCTCGTCGGCATGGCGACCGGCATCGGCTTCCTGACCACCTCGGTCATCTCCGGCCTGCTGGTCGCCTGGGCCGGCATGATCGGGGCGCTGGCCGTCGCCCTCGCGCTGACCATCCTGGTCATCCTGCACCTGCTCACCGTCCGCGTGCCCGCCCCCGTCCGGACGGCCGCCTCGACCAACGACGCCCCCGCCGACCCGAACGCCAAGCCAGACCGTCGCGTCGACCTGAAAGGCACGCTCAAGGTCGTCGGGGCCGTGCCCGGCCTGTTCGCCCTGATCCTGTTCGCGGCCTTCAACAACTTCCTGGGCGGCGTCTTCATGGCCCTGATGGACGCCTATGGCCTGTCCCTCATGCCGGTCCAGGCCTGGGGCTTCCTGTGGGCGACGATCTCCGTGGCCTTCATCGTCTCGGGGCTGGTCATCGCCAAGGTGGGCCTCGGCCCCAAGCCCCTGCGAACCCTGCTGATCGTCAACCTGATCATGTGGAGCGTCGCCAGCGTCTTCACGCTCCAGGCCTCCATCCCGCTGCTCGCCGTCGGCTGCGCCGTCTGGATGTTCCTGGGCCCCTGGGCCGAGGCGGCCGAACAGACCACGCTCCAGAGGGTCGTCCCCTATGAGCGCCAGGGCCGCGTCTTCGGCTTCGCCCAGTCCGTGGAACAGTCTGCCTCGCCTCTGACCGCCTTCCTGATCGGGCCTCTGACTCAGTTCCTCGTCATCCCCTTCATGACCGACGGCGAGGGGGCCCGGACGATCGGCCCATGGTTCGGCACCGGCGCGGACCGCGGCATGGCGCTCGTCTTCACCGTTGCCGGCCTGTGCGGCGTGGTCCTGACGATCCTGGCGTTCCGTTCGCGCGCCTACCGCCGCTTGTCCGCTGCCTACGAAACGGCCCCGACGCAACGGCCGGCCGCATGACGGTCGAGGCCTGCCGCATCGACGTCTGGCTGTGGCGCGCCCGTTTCGCCAAAACCCGCTCCCTCGCCGCCGCCCTGGTCGAGCGCGGCACGGTCAGGCTGACGCACAACGGCACCCAGGTCCGGCTCGACAAGCCCAGCCGCTCGGTCCACGTCGGCGACGGCATCGTCTTCGCCCTGTCGGGGCGGGTCATCGAGCTGACGGTCGAGGCTCTGGGGGACCGGCGCGCCCCCCCGGCCGAGGCGCGGGCCCTCTATCGCCTCTCCGGCGAAGAAGGACCCTCCTGACGCCCCTACTGGACGATGTTGAACTCGCCCTCGATGTGCAGCTCGACCTCGTCGGAGATCGCCGGCAGGGCGTAGTTGATGCCGAACTCCGACCGCTTGATCGTCGCCTCGCCGTCGAACCCGGTCTTGTAGGCCCCCATGGCGGTGCCGGCCTGGTTGAACTCGACCTCGATCGTCACCGGCCGCGTCACGCCGCGCAGCGTCAGGTCGCCGACGACCGTCGCCTCGGTGGGATCATCGGCGTCCACGGTGACCGAGCGCGACACGAAGGTGGCCGTCGGGTGGTTGGCCGTGTCGAAGAAGTCCGCCGTCTGCAGGTGCGCCTTCAGCCGGTCGTCGTTCGGCGCGACATCGGTCAGGGGGATGGTCGCGGTCAGGGTGCTGTTGGCGGGATTGGCCGGGTCCAGCGTCAGCTGCGCCTGCACGTTCACGAACTGGCCATAGTAGGTCGAGAAGCCCAGGTGGTTGACCGACCAGGTGATCTTGCCGTGGCTGGAATCCAGCGCGTAGGCTCCGGCACGAACCTCGGCCGGGTTCTGCGTCAGGGCCGCCTGGGCGACCACGGCCCCGCCGGTCAGGGTCACGGCGGCGGTGGCGACGAGCGCCAGACGGCTGGGGCGGAACTTCGATACGGTCATGGGACTCTCCGGGCGGGATGGGATCAGCCGCGCCAATCCGCAGCCGTGTCGGTAACAGTTGGGGCCGCCCGCTCGTTCCGCAAGGTGTCCGCGACCTCGCATCGGTTGACAGTCCGCCCGCGCCCGGCCATCTCCGGAGCCGCTGAGCCTCAAGGACCGACCCGCCCGCCCATGACCTACATCGTCACCGACGCCTGCGTGAAATGTAAGTTCATGGACTGCGTGGAGGTCTGCCCCGTGGACTGCTTCTACGAGGGCGAGAACTTCCTCGCGATCGCGCCCGACGAATGCATCGACTGCGGCGTATGCGAGCCCGAATGCCCCGTCGACGCCATCAAGCCCGACACCGAGGACGAGCCGGACGGCAAGTGGCTTCAGATCAACGCCCAGTATGCCCGGGTCTGGCCGAACATCACCGTCAAGGGCACGCCGCCCGCCGACCGCGAACAGTTCGAGCGCGAGACCGGCAAGTTCGAGAAATACTTCTCGGCCGAGCCTGGCAAGGGTTCCTGAAGTCCAGGCTTATCCGGGTCGGGAATCCCGTCCGCGTCGCCGTCACCGCACGCGACGTTTTGAAATTCCGCATTTTTGTGATATGTTCCTCACATTGGGTCGGGCGGTCTGCGTTTTCTGCGCGCCGCCCGCGTTTGCGACAGAATCCCGCCCATGAAGGCGGGATCGGCCAGAGGTTGGGTGATCCGTTTCCACGTTTGATGACTGAGTTCTCGCGTCGGCGATCCCTTGTCGCCGGGCCTGAAATCAATTGTCGTCGTGGGTTCGCGTCCCTGTCCCTGCGTCCGGGAAAGGAATGACATGACGAACAAGACCGGTCTGGAGTTCAAGGTTGGCGACGCCGTCGTCTATCCGGCGCATGGCGTCGGCAAGGTGGCTGCCGTCGAGACCCAGGAAGTCGCGGGCATGTCGCTGGAGGTCTACGTCGTGACCTTCGACCACGAAAAGATGACCCTGCGCGTTCCGACCAAGAAGGCCAAGACCGCCGGCCTGCGCACCCTGGCCGCCGAGGACACCGTGTCCAAGGCGCTGACCGTGCTCAAGGGCCGCGCCCGCATCAAACGCACGATGTGGAGCCGCCGCGCCCAGGAATACGAAGCAAAGATCAACTCCGGCGACCTGATCTCGATCGCCGAGGTGGTCCGCGATCTGCACCGCGCCGACAGCCAGCCGGAACAGTCCTACTCCGAGCGCCAGCTGTACGAATCGGCGCTGGACCGCATGGCCCGCGAAGTCGCCGCCGCCAATCGCATCGACAAGGACGCGGCCGTGGCGCTGCTGGGCAAGTCGCTCAGCGCCAAGAAGGCCAACCAGCCGGTGGCCGAAGAAGCCGAGGAAGCCGAAGCGGCCTGATCCAGGCGGTTTGGCTGAAACGATAAGGGCCCCGGAGTGATCCGGGGCCTTTTTCGTCGGTCAGAAGTATTCCGCTCCCGCCGGGCAGACGGCCGCCAGCCGCCGCGCCGTGATCGACGCCGGCAGATACGGCGTGCCGCGCGCCAGCTGCGCCCCGCCGCTGAAGCGGAACGATTCGGGCTCATAGGTCCCCCGAAGCCGCACGTTCACGCGACGCCCACGACGGTCGGTGCAGACACCCTCGAACCGCGTGCGGCCGTCGCCGACTTCGCGCACCGGGTATTCGCACTGCCAGCGCCGCGTCGAGAGGCCGCCGAAGAACCGGTTGATCTCGCTGGGCCGCACGCATCTCTGCTCGGTATCGCGGATACCGACGGCCGACGTCGTATACTCCCAGTATCCAGGCAGCACCTCGGTCGCCGCCGCCTGCGCCTGGGGGGCCGAGGCCGGTGCCGCCAGAAGCGCCGCGCCCGCGATCGCGGGCGCGGCGACGGCAAGGGCGCGAAGGATGAAGGTCGGCATGGTCATCGTGGTCGGTTCCCCCGGAGCAGTCCGGTGATCCTAGTCTTTGAATCACGGCGATTGAACGACACATGAACCGTCCGCCCGCCTGCCTGAAAGCCTTGACGGCGGCGAGCGCCTTCGACTATACGGCCCCCTCTCGCGCGGAGGGCGTCCTTCCGCGCGCTTTCGTTTCTTGCGTCCCGCGGCAGCGCGGGGTGCCGTGTCCTAAGGATCTGACGATGTCTCGTCGTTGCGAACTCACCGGCGTCGGCCCGATGGTCGGCCACTCGGTCAGCCACTCGAACATCAAGACCAAGCGCCGGTTCCTGCCGTCGCTGAAGAAGGTCAAGCTGGCGTCCGAGGCGATGGGCCAGTCCTACACCCTGCGCATCTCCAACGCGGCCCTGCGCACGCTGGACTTCAAGGGCGGCCTGGACCCCTTCATCGTCAAGGCCAAGGACGAGCAGCTGTCGCTGACGGCCCAGCGCATCAAGCGCCAGGTCAAGGCCAAGCTGGCCGAAGCCGCCGCCTGATCCAGGCGGCATCCTGATCTGACAAGGGCCGGTGGAAACACCGGCCTTTTTCTTTGCCGCCTTGACCCCGCGCCCTCCGCCGTCGTGATCTGCCATCCATGTTCACGCGCCTCGTCCTCGCCGCCCTCCTCCTGACGGCCACCCCGGCCCTCGCCCAGCAGCCCTCCCGCGAGTCCTCCGCCTTCACCCTGGCGAGCGACCAGCCGCGCACGGTCGAGCAGGAGGCCGTCACCTTCGACCTCGCCGACCTGTCGATCCGGGTCATGCCCGAGACCAAATCCATCGACGCCGTCGCCGCCCTGACCTTCACGGCCACGGCCCCGGTCGAACGGCTGGTCGTCGAGCTCGACGCCCGCTTCACCATCTCCAGCGTCCAGGTCGACGGCTCGGAGAGGTCGCCTGTCGACGAATGGGCCAATGACGACGGCCGCCTGTGGGTCCAGCTGGGTCGCACGCTCCAGCCCGGACAGTCCGCCGTTCTGCGCATCGCCTATTCCGGCCAGCCGCGCGTCGCGCCCCAGGCGCCGTGGAACGGCGGCTTCGTCTGGTCGACGGCCCCTTCGGGCGAACCCTGGATCGCGACGGCCGTCCAGGGCGAGGGCTGCGACCTGTTCTGGCCCTGCATCGACAGCCCCCTGTCCGAGCCCCGGCGCGTCGATCTGCACATCACTGTGCCGTCCAACCTCGCCGCGCCGTCGAACGGCCGCTTCCTGGGCACGGTCGATCACGGCGATGGCTGGACCACCTGGAACTGGTCGGCCCGCGACATCAATCCTTACGCCGTGGCCCTGAACATCGGACCCTATGAGAAGGTCGAGCGGACCTACGAGAGCCGCTTCGGCAACCGCTTCCCGATGGAGTACTGGCACCTGCGCTCGGACGACCCGGCCAAGGTCGCCGCCCTGTTCGCCCAGTTCGCCCCCATGATGGACTTCTTCGAGGCCACCATCGGCCCCTATCCCTTCGGCGACCAGAAGATGGGGGTGGTCGAGACCCCGCACCTGGGCATGGAGCACCAGACCATCAACGCCTACGGCAACGGCTACCGCATCGACCTGCGCGGCTACGACTGGCTGCTGCAGCACGAACTGGCGCACGAGTGGTTCGGCAACCAGATGACGAACGCCAACGCCGACGACTTCTGGCTGCACGAGGGGCTCGGCACCTATATGCAGCCGCTCTACGCCGGCTGGCTGAACGGCGACCGCTACACGCAGATCGAGCTGGGACAGCTGCACGCCGACCTCGCCAATCGTTATCCCGTCGTCTCGGGACGACCCCAGCAGGCGGGCGGCTATCTGGATGGCGAGGGGCCCGGCAACGACATCTATTTCAAGGGGGCCCTGACCGCCCACACCCTGCGGATGCTGATCGGCGACGAGGCCTTTTTCCGCTCGCTCGCCACCCTGATCTACGGCCGCCCCGATCCGATCCCGGGCAACTTCACGACGACCCGCCGCTCGACCCGCGACTTCATCGACATCGTCGAGGCCGAGTCCGGCCGCGACCTCGACTGGTTCTTCCGCGGCTATCTCATGAACGCCGCCCTGCCCGTCCTGATCCAGAGCCACGAGGGCGACCGCCTGATCCTGTCCTGGGCCACAGGCGACGGCGCGCCCTTTCCCATGCCGATCGAGGTTTCTGTGGACGGCGTGGTCACCACCGTCCCGATGACCGACGGCCGGGGACAGATCGACCTGCCTGCTTACGCGTCGGTCCTGATCGACCCGGAGAACAAGGTCCTGCGTCGCTTGGCCCTGATCGAAACGTACAGATTATCCCTCGCGCGACCCAACTGACATCGGCGCCGCACTTCGCATTGTCATCCCGGCCGAAGCGGAGCGAAGAGCCGGGACGCAAAGCTGGAACAAAACCGAGGCCCGGCCAGCGAGCCGGGCCCATGCCAGCGGTTCACACTTGCTATGCCCATGCTCCCGGTTCGCCCTGCGGCCGACCGGGAGTGGTGCGGAAGCATGCCCCGCGTCCCGGCTCTCCGCTTCGCTTCGGCCGGGATGACAACTCGCTGATGACCGTCAGGTCACAGCACGACGGTCACGCCGCCTGGGCCGTCTCGCCCTCGGCCTTGGCCGTGATCGACTGGCGCACCAGCTCGCAGGTTCCCTGCGTCGACAGGAAGGCGATGTCGGCCGCGTCGCGCCCGCAGGCGATCCGCACCAGACCCTCGATCGGGGCCAGCCGCGTCGGATCGACCAGCCACCAGCCGTTGGAAAGCCAGATCTCGAAGATGGCGTGAAAGTCCGGCGGGTTCAGCTGGTGGGCATAGGCGCTGACCGCCCGCGCCGGAATGCCCGAGGCCCGACACAGGGTGATCCCCAGGTGGGTGAAGTCGCGACACACCCCGGCGCGATCAATGAAGGTCCGCGCCGCCGTCGTCTCTGAATCCGACACGCCACGCTCGTAATCGATGTTGGCCGTGATCCAGTCCAGGATCGCCAGCACCCGCTCGCCGCCCGTCGTCTCGCCGAACTGGCGCTCCACGAACCGCCCGAACTGATCCGACGGACAGTACCGGCTCGGCCACAGATAGGTCAGCACGTCGGCCGGCAGGTCGTTCCAGTCATGCTGGGTCGCGCCGGGCGGCAGACCCATCAGCCGCCCGTTGTCGACCAGGGCCTCGTACGACACAGCCACCTCGCCCCCCAGCCGCGCCCTCAACGTCCGCGCGCCGAAGTCGGCGTCGACGTCCTCGTGAAAGCTCTGCTCGGGCGTCACCACCAACCGCTCGTGCAGGATCTCCTGCCCCGGCCAGCGCGCCGCATGGATCTTGTAGATCGCATCCGTCGGAGGATCGAAGCGATAGACAAGCTCGGCGCGGACGCGGATCTTCATGGACAGCCTTGGTTTTGGGACGATGCGGCAACGCTGCGGAAACCAGGACCGTTCCCTGCAGGATCTCGGGGGACTTAGCAGTCTGCGGAGACGGCGCAAGGAGGCGCGGATCCGCGCGCCGCCCGCACAGTTGTCGCAGAGGGCCAGCCACGCCCTGCGGTGGAAACAAAACACTTGTCTGACAGTCTTCAGACTGATCTTTGAACAAGGCGCGACGCTAATCTGAAATGTTCGGACTCTTCGATCTCTATCGTTGAAGTGTGTCTCGCCCCTCACCTATGGGCAAAGACCTGTTCTGTCAGGCAGGGGCTCGAATATGACTGTTGTTCGCAACACCGTCCGCATGCGTTACATTATGCTGGGCGTATCCAGCTCTGTTCTGGCTCTGCTCGGCACGCCGGCCCTGGCCCAGGAACCGGCCGATCAACTGGACGAGATCGTCGTCACCGGTCAGGCTCGCGCGGTGCAAGAGGCCATCGCCGCCAAGCGCGAGACCTTCCAGATCTCCGACGGCGTCTCGTCCGACGACATCGGCCGCCTGCCCGACCACAACACCGCCGCCGCTCTGCGCCGCATCCCCGGCGTCTCGGTTCAGGAAGATCAGGGCGAGCCGCGCTTTCCCGTCCTGCGCGGCCTGCCCTCGACCTATAACCGCACCACCATCGACGGGGCCGTCGTGGCCTCGGTCGGCAACGGCGACCGCACCGTGCCCCTGGACATCGTGCCCTCGACCCTGGCCCGCCGCCTGGAAGTCGTGAAGACCGTCACCCCCGAAAGCGACGCCAACGCCATCGGCGGCACCATCAACATCCTGAGCCGCAGCGCGATCGACGAGGGCCGGCCCTTCTTCGCCGGCACCGCCGCGCTCGGCTTCTACGAGCAGTCCGGCGACCAGCGCGACGACAAGCAGTCCGGCCGCGCCAACTTCACCGCCGGCACCGTCTTCGGCGACACCGACCAGTTCGGCGTGGTCCTGTCGGCCAGCTACTATCTGCGGGACTCGGACATCCCCCAGGTCGAGATCGCCTCGCCGTCGTTCCGCGAATACACCTTCGCCGGGGCGCCTGCGAACTTCGGCACGGGCAATGGCCTCCTGGTCCCGATCCAGCGCCGGCTCTTCTACTACAACAACAACCGCGAGCGGGTCGGCGGACGCCTGGCCTTCGAGTGGCGGCCCTTCGACGGCCTGACCCTCGTCGCCGCTGGCCTCTACAATTCGATGAAGGACGACGAGGAGCGGATCGAGAGCCGCTACGAGCAGATCGGCAACGTCTCGGGCCAGCAGGCCGGCACCGGCACCTTCCTCCAGGCCCGCAACGTCCTGGGCCTGGGCCGCTTCCAGATCGACCGCTCGGTCTGGGCGGGCACGCTCAGCGCGGACTGGGAGATCTCCGATCGGCTGACGTGGACCGGCGACTTCGTCTACTCTGGCGCCGAGCTGGACAACCCGGAAAGCACCGAGGAATTCCGCACGCCGGACGCCCGGGCGAACGAGTTCGGCTTCCGCTATGACACCTCGGGCTTCTTCCCGCGCTTCGACGCGATCAATCCGGCGGCGCTCGGCATCGCGGCGAACTACAACTTCACCAACCGTTCCGAGCTGCTGCGGTCCTCGCAGGAAGACGTCTACGAGGCGCGCTCGGACCTGACGATCCGTACCGACGGCTTCGGTGACCGGCTGGACCTCAAGGTCGGTGGCGTCATCCGCTCGACCGAGCGGGTGTTCGACCAGAACACAGGCTCCTTCACCCAGCAGGCGGGTCTGAACTACACCCTGGCCGGCGTGTCTCAGGCTGGCCCGACGCCTCTGGTCCAGGGCCTCTATCCCTTCGGCCTGCGGATCGACTCCGAAGCCGCCGAGGCCTTCTTCCAGGCCAACCGCGCCCGCTTCACCGGCACCTTCAACACCCTGACCGCCGACTACGAGGTCACCGAGGACGTCTACGCCGGCTACGGCCAGGCGACGCTCGGCCTCGGCGGCCTGACGATCGTCGGCGGCGTCCGCTACGAGGCGACCGAGGTCGAGACCTCGTCGGTCCGCATCAACGGCGCGACCATCACCCCGATCAGCTCGGAAGGCGACTACGACCACTGGCTGCCCAGCCTGCACGCGACCTGGGAGATCGGCGAGGACCTGATCGTGCGCGGTGCCTGGACCAACACCATCGGCCGCCCGAACTTCTCGGACATCACGGCGCGCGAGCAGATCAACCTGACCGGCACGGTTCCGTCGCTCAGCCGTGGTAATCCGAACCTGGAGCCGCGCGAAAGCGAAGGCTTCGACCTGTCGATCGAATACTACATCCCGCGCGGCATCCTCGCCGTGGGCGTCTTCTCCAAGGACATCGAGAACGAGATCTTTTCGCTCAACACGGTCGAACAGCTCGACCTGGGGCTCGGAAGAGGGGTCGAGACCGTGAACGTCAGCCAACCCACCAACGCCGAAACCGCGACCATCAAGGGTCTCGAACTGTCCTACCAGCAGTCGCTGTGGTTCCTGCCGGGCTGGCTGGACGGGTTTGGGGTCGGGGCCAACGCCACCTTCCTGGACACCGAGTTTCGCTTCCGCACCCCGACCGGCGTGCGCACGACCGGCTTCGTGCTGCAACCGGACCAGACCTACAACGCGCAAGTCTACTATCAGAAGGGCGGGTTCGAAAGCCGCCTCAGCTACAACTACATCGGCCGTTTCCTGGAGGGGGCCAACGCCACGACCCCTCCGGCCGACCAGTACTGGAAGAGCCGCGGCACCTTCGACGCCCAGCTCAGCTACCGTGTCACCGAGGCCGTCACCGTCTTCGTCGAGGGCGAGAACCTGACCGACGAGGGCCGCCGCGAAGTCACCGGCCCGCGCGCCGATCTGCTGCAGGAATCGGCTGAGTATGGCCGCGTCGTCTGGGTCGGGGTCTCGGGCCGGTTCTAGGTTGCAGATGGCACCGTCATCCTCGGACTTGATCCGATGATCGGAGCGTCAGCGGCTCGGACGAGAGCTTAAGGCCCGATCTCGCCACATGCCATCGGGTGAATGTGCGGAACGTCTGATCCTCGGATCAAGTCTGAGGATGACGGAGTGGAAGAGATGAGGAGTGTTCGAACAATGCTGAGGCTTGCTCTCGCTACAGCGGTCATCGCCGTCAGCACTCCGACCACAGCCCAGGACCGCCCCGTGACGGCTGAGCCCGCCGCGTCTCGCCCCATCCCACCGCTGGCCAGCTATCCGCGCCGCGAAGAACGCCCCCTGCCCCAGCCGCCCGCGCCCCCGACCTTCGCCTCGGTCGAGCTGCGTCGCTATCCGGACATCCGCGAGGCGGGCCAGGGCGCGGCCGCCGCCGGCGACGACTTCTACGCCGTGGTCAACACCCGGCTGGGCCGATATGCCAAGGCCGACGGCCGCAAGCTGGCGGAATGGGCCGGCGACCCGACGCTTTTCGTGCATCTCAACGCCTGCCTCGTCTACGACGGCCGGCTGATGTGCGCCCACTCCAACTACCCGCACGTCCCGATGGTGTCCTCGATCGAGGTGTTCGACCCCGAGACCCTGGCCCATCTCGACTCCATCAGCCTGGGCGAGCAGATCGGCTCCCTGACCTGGATCGACTGGAAGGACGGCGCATGGTGGGCGGTCTTCGCCAACTACGACGGGCGCGGCGGCCAGGAGGGGCGGGATCATCGCTACACCACCTTGGTCAAGTTCGACGACCAGTGGCGGCGCCAGGAAAGCTGGGTCTTCCCGCCGTCGGTCGTGGAACGGTTCGCCCCCACTTCGTCTTCGGGCGGCGGCTGGGGCGACGACGGCCTGCTGTACGTCTCCGGCCACGACGCGCCCGAGCTCTATGTCCTGGCCCTGCCCGAGGCCGGCTCGGTCCTGCGCCATGTCGCCACCGTCAACGTCGGCTTCGAAGGCCAGGGCTGGGCCTGGGACCGCACCGCCGACCGGGAGATCTGGGGCATCAGCCGTGCGGGCCGCTCGGTCGTTCAGATCCACATCCCGCCCTTGCCGCTTGAACCCTGAAGGGACGCCAGGCCGCCGGCCTCTCGTTGACGGACCAAGGCGGCGGGCGCACTATTCGGTCATGGCCCGTTATACCGTCACCGCAGTCTGGGACGCCGAAGCCGGGGTCTATTGGTCACAGAGCGACATCGTCGGCCTGAATGTCGAGGCCGAAACGCTCGGCGAGTTCGTCGACCTTGTCGAGACCCTCGCACCGGGCCTGATGCGCGACAACGATCAGCCGATCGGTCCGATCACGATCACGGGTGATGCTGCGATGAAAGCTGCGTCCTGACCGCGTGCCGAAGGATTTCTATCCCGAGCTCGAACGCAAACTGCGCGAAGCGGGCTGTCGGTTCGTTCGCCCGGGCAAAGGCAGCCACGAGATCTGGTTCAGTCCAGAGACCGGCAGAACCTTCGCCGTACCGCGGACGAAAAGCCGGCACATGGCGAATGAAATCCTGAAAGACGCTGGGCTACCCAAGTCGTTCTGAGATGTGAAAAACGCCCGCCGGTTTCCCGGCGGGCGCTGATCTCATCGATCATTGGCTCTTCAGGCGGCGGCGCTTTGGGGCGCTGCGCTGGTGTTCTCCGACGGATCGCGCAGGACATAGCCCCGGCCCCAGACGGTCTCGATGTAGTGCTTGCCGCCCGCGGCCGTCGCCAGCTTCTTCCTGAGCTTGCAGATGAAGACGTCGATGATCTTCAGCTCGGGCTCGTCCATGCCGCCGTACAGGTGGTTCAGGAACATTTCCTTGGTCAGGGTGGTCCCCTTGCGGAGCGAGAGCAGCTCCAGCATCTGATATTCCTTGCCGGTCAGGTGGACGCGGTGGCCATGCACCTCGACCGTCTTGCCGTCCAGGTTCACCGCGATCTCGCCGGTGTGGATGATGGCCTGGGCGTGACCCTTGGAGCGGCGGACCACGGCATGGGTGCGCGCGATCAGCTCGTCCTTGTGGAAGGGCTTGGTCATGTAGTCGTCGGCCCCGCCGCCGAAGGTCTTGACCTTCGTCTCGATCTCGGTCGAGCCCGACAGGATCATCACCGGCGTGTTGACCTTGCCGACGCGCAGCTGGCGCAGCACTTCCAGGCCGCTCATGTCAGGCAGGTTCAGGTCCAGCAGAATGAGGTCGTAGTCATAGATCTTGCCCAGATCGATGCCCTCTTCGCCCAAGTCCGTCGTGTAGACGTTGAACCCCTCGGACTTCAGCATCAACTCGATGCTTTGCGCCGTGGCATGATCGTCTTCAATCAGCAGAACACGCATTCATGCCCCTCCAGGCGAAGCTTGGCCATATGAACCCCTGCACACGCATGGGTAACCTTGTTCGTCAGTTAACCGGCCAAAAACTTAAGAACGGTTAACAGCACCCCATGAAGGCGAATCTAGGCTGATTTGCGAATCGACGTCGAGACTCCGTGAGTCAACGATTCTAATTTTCTCGGCCCCTCCCTCCGCCTACGTCCGCTTCTGGCGCAGGATAGGATTATCTTCCTGTCCTTGCTCAGTCGAGGGAGGTGGACGGTGAGGCAGCCCTATCGGGTCGAGGTCAACGAACGCGACCGGCTTCATGCCGATCTGGTCATGCAGCTGGTCGCGGTGCGGTTGCAGGTGCCGACCCAGGCGATCCGGCACGAAAAGCGGCTGGCCGCCCCGGCCCTGCGCGCGCGACGGGTGTCGATGTATCTGGCCCATGTCGCTCTGGGCTGGCAGCTGGAGCGAGTCGGCCACGCCTTCGGGGTCAATCGCCAGACCGCCGCCAATGCTGCGACCCGCATCGAGGACGCCCGCGACCACGAGGCACTGAATCGGCTTCTCGAGGAGCTGGAAGACGCCATCCACGCCATCTGCGACGCGCCGCCCCCCAACCTGTCCGACCTCGGAGAAGTCGCGTGAAGACCTCGGTCGAGCGCGCGCGCCGCCTGATCGCCCGCCCGGGTGCCTGGCTTGACGCCGTCACACCAGACCAGACCTACGCCCTGCGGCTGGGCCCCGGACGCCGCCATCGGCCCATCGCGACCCTCGACGAGGCCGCCTTCCGCGCGCTGGTGGCGACGCCCGGCTTGCGGAGGCGGGCGTCCGGAGGCTGGGAGGCCCGATCGGCCGAAAGAACCGGCACGGTCGCATCCGGCGGATCTCCCGGCCGGATCGAAGGCACGCGGACCGTCATGGACGCGGACGGACGCGCCCGGACCGTGCGCGCCAACCTGGCCCAGAGCGCGCTCGACTGGCTGGCCCGCCACAGGGACGCGTCTGGCCGGCCCTGGCTCACGTCCTCGGAGCTGGCGGCAGGGGAACGCCTGCGTCGCGACGCCGACATCGCCCAGTCGGGTCCGTCGGTGACCATGCGCTGGGACGCCCTGCCCCGCTCCGGCGGTGGCTCCGCCGCCCGGGTCGAGCCCGGCGACCGCGCCCTCGCCGCCGGCCGCCGCGTCGCGGCCGCCCTCGACGCCTGTGGCCCCCGGCTATCGCCCTTCGTGGTCCAGATCTGCATCCGCGAGACCGCGCTCCAGACCGCCGAGCGGACGCTTGGCGTGCCCGCCCGACAGGGCAAGACGGTGCTGAAGGCCGGGCTCCAGGCTCTCGCCGCCCACTACGGCATCGGCTGACCGCCCGCGCGCCGACGCCGGATTCGGCTCAGGGCCTCCGGCGTGATCCCCAGATAGGAGGCGATGACATACTGGGGCATACGGCGGGCCACGCCCGGGCGGCTCTCGATCAGCCGCGCATAGCGCGCCTCGGCCGACAGCTGCAGCAGGGCGGCGTTCCTGCGCTGCACCCCCGCCATCGCCTCCTCGATCAGGCGGCGCCCGAACCGCTCCAGGGCGTGGTCGGCCTCATAGGCGGCGAACAGAGCGGCGCGCGGGATCAGCAGAGCCTCGGTCGGCGCCAGGGTGTCGATGTTCTGCAACCCGGCTCCGCCCGTCGTCAGGGCGAACACGTCGGCGAAGAACATCCCTTCGTCGAAGAACTGCCCCGTGTGCTCGACCCCGTCGGCAAGGAAATAGTACCGGACGAGACCCGAACGAATGAACCACAGTCCCTCGGCCGGATCACCGGCGCGCGCCAGATGCCGTCCCTTGTCGAACCGCTGCTCGCGCACGGTCGCCAGCAGGGCATCAAGGGCGGCGGTGGAAGGAACCCGGGGGGCCGCAAGCCGCAGGATCTCGGCCGTCAGGCTGTCGCAGTCCACCTTGCCTCCGGGGATCGTTTCAGAACCGTGGCGCGAAACCGCGCGCGACGCAGGCCTCGCGCGGACGATGCACGACGATGGCCCGCCCGGAAAGGGGCCGGAACGGGATGCGCTGTCCCAGCACCTCGACCTCGACCATGCCCGAGGTGCAGTCGACCAGCAGGGTGGTGACATAGCCGCGTCGCGCCATGCCGGTCGCGGTGACATCCGTCGCCGCCCAGTCGATCGGCTCGCCCGTCCACCCCTCATAGGGCGGCACGTACCCACCCCGCGTCCGGTCGAAGTTGGACGCATCCAGAAACAGCCCGGTCCCCAGCACGACCGTCGCGACCACGCCGACGACGGCGAAGATCCTCTCGGCCCACCGCACGACCGCCCTCACGACAGATGTTCTCGCGTCCAGGCGATGGTCGCGGCCAGAGCGGCCTCGAGCGGCGTCGAGATGTCGCCGAAGGTCCCCACGAACTTCGAGTGATCGACCACGAATGGGGCCTCGAATTCGTACAGCATCTCCAGGCTCTCCTTCATCGGCGGCACGAACAGGCCGATCAGGGCGATCTCCGCCCGGCTGAACCGCTTGAAGCGCGCCGGCTGCTCCGCCAGCCGGAACGCCAGCTCGAGGAACCGTCGCGTCGAAACGGCCGGAGCGTTCGGCACATGCCAGGCCTGCCCCACGCCCCGACTGTCGGTTCCCAGGATGGCCAGGGCCGTCCCGAAATCCTCGACGAAGGTATAGCTGTGGGGCGTGTCGGGATCGCCATAGACCTCCGCCGGCCTGCCCTGCACGACCGCGCGGAACGCTCGCTCTCCGACCACCGACCCCGCCACCCATGGCCCGAAGAAGTCCGATCCTCGCGCCACCGCCACCTCGACCCGCCCTGCCTCGTGGGCGCGCATCAGGTCGTGGTTCATCTGCGCCCGCACCCGGCCCTTCCTTGTGTTGGGGCTGAACGACAGGTCCTCGCTCATGACCTGGCGAACCGGGCCGTAGCCGTAGAGGTTCTCGGCGACCACCAGTCGCGCACCGACGGCCCCGGCGATCTCGATCGCGGCCGCCTGCAGCCCGGGAAACATCTCGGGCCAGCGGTGATAGGGCGGCTGGGCGCACAGATAGACGCCTTCGGTGCCCTCGGCCGCCTGCTGCGCGGCGGCGATGTCGTTCAGGTCTAGAGCGAGCAGCATGGCCCCCGATGGCGGCTCCGGCATCCGGCCCTGCCGATTGGCCAGGGTGACGGTGTGTCCGCGATCCAGCAGGGCCCGGGCTGTGGCTCGACCCAGGGGCCCGGTCCCGAAAACGAGGTGGCGAGCGGTCATGGATTGATCCTCGATGCGAGCAGAGAAAATCAGCGGGCGCGGACGGGGGTCAGGGCCCACAGGCCGACCGAGAACAGGGCAATCTGCCAGGCGATGTTTGTGAGGGTCAGCACGGGCCCCAGTTCCACGCCGAAGGCCGCCGGAATGGTCAGGAACAACCCCAGCCCGGTCAGGCCCAGCAGCCCCGCCAGCGCCGTCGGCACCATGCCACCGACGCGCCACAGGGCCGCCGCAACCGTCAGGCTCCAGACCCCTGACACCAGGCCGACGCCCACCACCTCGCCGATCCCCCCGGCATAGGCGTTGATGGCGCTGAACAGCATGTCGATGCCGCCTTTGTCCGCGCCCGGCTGGCCATAGGCCTCGGCCAGATCCGGCATGACGAACAGCCAGCGGCTGATGCCGATCACCTTGGCCATGGCCGACAGGGTCGCCAGGGCGAGGTTCAACTGCGCCAGGGGCCCTGTCAGACCCAGCCGCCCGTTCAGCGCGGCCGTCGCCGGAACCAGCAGCAGGGCCGCGATCAGATAGCAGGCATAGCCCACCATGACCGCCGTGCCGTTCTCCGCCAGGCGCGGCAGGGCGATCGAGGCCGGGTCGTCCAGACTGGCGGGCCAGTCGATCGCCGACGACAGGATGAAGAAGGTGGTCCAGATCAGAACGAACTGGGTGGTCAGGGTCAGCCCGGCCCACAGGCCGCTGACGCGGCTGGGGGCGCTTGATACGGCCAGGGTCATCACGCTCTCCGTTCGCCCCGGATGGGCGTGGAAGAGCGTTCTGATCGATTGCGGTTCGGTCCGCCTTGATCCGGGTTAAGAAGCGACTTGGGCGCTAGCCCGCCGCCATCGCCTCCGCCCGAATGCGTCCGACCATGGCGTTCAGGCCGTTGGCCCGCTGACGGGTCAGGGCCTGGGGCAGACCCAGTCGGTCCAGCGCCGTCTTCGCGTCGAACGCCAGGATGTCCGCTGGCGCGCGCCCCGAATACAGTCTCAGCAGCAGCGCCACATTGCCCTTGGAGATGGCGCTGTCGGAATCGGCGCGGAACACCAGTCTGTCGGCCTCGCGCCCCGTCGCCAGCCAGACCTGGGCGGCGCATCCCGGCACCTTGTTGGCCTCGACCCGGTCGGCGTCAGGCAGCGGGGCCAGATCCTTGCCCAGATCGATCACATAGGCGATGCGCTGTTCCCAGTCCTCCAGCACCTCGAAATCCTCGATCAGCTCGTCCAGGGTCCGGTCGATCGGGGTCGGGGCGTCGGTCATGGCCGCCAGATAGGCCGGACACCGGTTAACGACAACCGCGCCGACGGTCCCCAAGGCTGCGGCCCTTGGCCCACCGTGGCGAATCCCCATCCACGGGTGCGGGCTTTGGACGACTCGTCTGGAAGGCTACTCTCCACGGTTGGGCGCTCCCCCCAGTTCGGCCGTCGCCCCCGGCCTTCGGACCTCGCTTGACCCCAGCCCGCCCACATTCGCCAGAGGACGAGGCCGCGCCGATCGCCAGCCCGGCGTTCGAGGGCCGGGGCGCGCTCGTGGCCTGGCACGGGGGCTGGGCCGGCGCGATCGTCGTCGCGACGGTCGCGGCCCTATGGCTCGGCGGCCTGCGCGGCCCCGCGGCCTTCGGGGCACTCGCCATGATCGCGCCGGGACTGGGGGGCCTGGCCCTGCTCAGACGTGACGGCCCCGGCGAGCGTGCGCTGGTCCTGGTCGGCTGGACCCTGGCCGCCGTGGCCAGCCAGGTCCTGTCGGGAGGGCTGGCCGGTCCTCTGGTCGGCCTCGTCGTCATGCCCTTTATCGCCGCCCTGGCTCTGGGTGGACCGCGCCAGGGCGTGCGCCTTGCCCAGGCCGGAGCCGCCGGAGCCGCCGTCGCGGCGCTGGGAGGCCAGCTGTCGGCCGCCTGGATCGGTCCCCCACGGCCCGAGATCGCCGTCGCCGCCGTCTTCGCCCTGATCGCGACCCTGGCCGCCGTCGCTGCCGTCCGGCTGTCGTGGCGGGTACGAGAGCGTCGACTGGTCGAGGCCGAGGACGAGACCGCCCGGGTCCGCGCCCTCCTGTCCAGCCTGCCCGGTCTGACCCTGGTGATGGAGCCCTCGGGCCGGATCGTCGCCGACTACGGCACGCCCCCGTCCGCCCTCGACGTCGAGGCCCTCAAGCATCAGGGCCTCATCGCCGCCGTCCATGCGCCGGACAGGCCGGCCATCCTCACCGCCATCGACGCGGCGCTGGGCGGCCAGGAAGCCCAGACCACCTTCGCCCCGCGTCAGGCGCTGGATCGCCGGGTCAGCCTGATGATCCGCCGCCTCGACACGCCTGACGCCGCACCTCTTCTGATCGCCCAGGCCTTCGACGCCACGCGCCAGTTCGCGGTCGAGGTCGGCCTCGAGGCCGCCCGGGCCGAGGCCGAGGCCCGCGACACGGGCAAGACCCGGTTCCTGGCCAACATGTCCCACGAACTGCGCACGCCGCTGAACGCCGTGATCGGCTTTTCCGACATCATGCGCCAGCGGCTGTTCGGCCCCCTGCCCGTCCGCTACGCCGAATACGCCGACAGCATCCATCAGGCGGGCGGCCATCTGCTGGAACTGATCAACGACGTGCTGGACGTCTCCAAGATAGAGGCCGAACGCTACGAGCTCTCGCGCGAGGTCTTCGACGCCCGCGACGCGGTTTCCGCCGCCGTGGCCCTCGTCCGCGTCACCGCCGCCGAGAAGGGCGTGTCGCTCAACAGCCTGCTGCCCGACGAGGCGCTGATCGTCGACGCGGACCGCCGCGCGCTGAAACAGGTGACGCTGAACCTCTTGTCCAACGCCATAAAGTTCACCCCCTCGGGCGGCTCGGTCACCCTGACGCTGGACGCCATCGGCCCCTATCTGGAGCTGGTGGTGGCCGACACCGGCGTGGGCATCGCCAAAAAGGACCTGAAGCGGCTCGGCCGCCCCTTCGAACAGGCCGGGGGGTCCGACCAGCGCGCCCAGGGCACGGGCCTCGGCTTGTCGCTCGTCCGCGCTCTGGCGGAGCTCCACGGGGGCCGGATGACCCTGGACTCGACCCTCGGCGAGGGTACCGCCGTGACCGTCCGCCTGCCGGTCGCCCAGGTCGCACGCCCGGTCGCGCCGGACGGTGGAGCCGAGGTCGTGCCTCTGAACGTCCATTGAGGCGGTCATGAAATCGCACAGATCCGCCGGCTCCCGTGCAGAGGCGACGCAATTCGGTGTTAAACGTTGCACAGCAGGTATGCTGAAGCTGGAGCGCTCCCCCGTATGCGTCGCTTTCTGATCTGGTCGGCCCTGGCGGTCGTCATCGGCCTGGCCATCGCGGGCATGGGCTACTGGGCCTACTGGAACTTCTATGCGCGGTTCCAGCCGGTCACCGTGACCCGCAACCAGCCCGAGATCCAGCGCCTGCTGGACGAGGCGTCGTGGCTGTCGGGCGGCGGCGGCGGAGAGCCCCTTTACGTCATCGGCTACCGCGACTCGGCCTCCACCCAGCGTTACCAGCGCGAGGAGGCCGAGCGCCTGAGGGCCGGCGGCGTGGAAATGCGCGTCATCGTCTTCGCCCGCGCTGACCGCGAGGGCGCGCCCCAGTCGACGCCGACGGAGCGGTCCACGGTGGCCGAGCTGTGGCTCAGCCGCGACTGGAGCCTCTACGAACGCTGGGTCGCGACGCCCCCGCGCAACTGGACGGCCGCTGGCATCCCGGTCGCGGACGGCAACCTCGCCCGCTCGGCGGTGGTCGAGGCCAGCCGCCAGTTCACCGTCAGACTGAACGAGCTGCTTCGCGACGCCGGCGTGGCGACGGGCTATCCGCTGGTGATCTGGCGCGACCGCGAGGGCTTCCTGAAGGCCTGCGCCTGTTCCGACGACCGGTCGTGGGCCTTCATCCGCGACGACATCGGCGCGCCCGACGCCATATCGCCGCCCACGCCGCTGGACCCGGTCGATACCGCGCCCGTCGCGCCGGTGCCGAGCTCCCCGGCCGGCGCGGGCAGCCTGCCCTATCCGAACCTGGGGCCGATCCCCCCGGCGAGCGGCACGATCCCGCCCGCCCAGGGGACGCCGGGTGCGGCATCCCCGCCGACGTCCAACCGTCCGTCAGCCCCGGCACAGGCCACGCCCACACAACCGACGACCCCTCGCGCGCCGCCCCAGCCCAGCAAGCAGGACGAAACGACCTTCTTCTAGAGGGTCACCCGAACAGGCGTCGGCACACGGCGATCAGCCGCTCCACGTCCTCGTCGTCCTGATACAGGCCGAAGCCGAAGCGGATCACGTCGTCGCGCACGTCGGTGACGACATTGGCCGCCAGCAGATCGGCCCGCCAGCGCTGAGCGTCCTTGTGCTTCAGCGCCAGGAACCGGGCGCGCGGCCGGTTGTCGCCGGCCGGCGGGTTCAGCACGACCGCCTCGCCCAGCCGCCCGCACTCACCCGCCTCGAGGGCCGCGAAGAACCGGCCCGACAGTCGGTCCGCATGAGCCGACACATCCGCCGTGGTCAGGCCGTTCTCGTCCAGCATCCGCCGCACGCCGTTGAACCGGTACAGCGGCGTCGAATCGAACGTCGCCCCCCAGAACCGACCCGCGTCGCCCCGGTACTGCACCCCCTCCGGCGGCCCCATCAGATTGCCGAACTCGGCGAACCAGCCCGTCACCACCGGCCGCTCGCAATAGCCGTCCGGGGCGTGCAGGAACCCCGCTCCCTCCCCGGTCATCGCGTATTTGTAGCCGCCCGAGACGTAGAAGACCCGGTCCGCCACCGCCGACAGGTCGGTCGGCGTCGCCATGAAGCCGTGATAGCCGTCGATGATGACCCATGGGCCTTCCGGCCGCGCCAGCGCCGCCAGGTCGTCGATGCAGCCAATGGCCTGGCCCGTCTTGAAGAAGACCTGGCTGACAACGATCGCATCGAACCCGCCGCCCGTCGCCGCCGCCACGAACCGGTCGTCGAAGGTCTCGAACGGCTGCAGCGACACCCGCGTCACCACCGCCTCGCCCGCCTCTTCCCAGCGCTCGGCCTGACGGCGGAAGGCGTGGAACTCGCCGTCGGTGGTCAGGATGCGGATGGGCTTCGTCTCGATGCCGGAGAAGACCCGGATCAGGAAGTCGTGGGTGTTGGGCGCGAACACCACCGTCTCGGGGTCCGGCAGACCCAGTTCACGGGCCACATGCTTCTGCGCCTCGGGCACGACCTCGCCGAACACCAGGTCCCACTTCCGGTCCGCGAAATGGTTGGCCTCGGTCCAGGCCCGGACCTGCCCGTCGAACGACGCATCGGGCCACAGATGATGGCTGTGCGCAGCGAAATGCAGCCGCTCCGGATCGAGCGACAGGGCACGGGAGAAGAGGGGTTTATGGGTCATGGTCATCGGAACAGCTCGGGGCCGATGTCTCGCCGGCCATGATAGATACGTTCGACCCGGACGTGATCGGACCGGACCGTATAGTAGATGTTGTAGCTCCCCACGGTCGTCCTGCGGACGGGAGGCGGTCCCGGAAAAACGACACCGGATCGATGGGGAAGCACAGACAAGTCAGTGCAACGGGCTTCCAGAAGATCCATCATCGCTTCGGCCGCCACGGGATCATCGCTGCGGATGTAGCTGCCGATCTCGACGATGTCCGAAAGCGCGAGGCGCGAAATGACGACCCTCACGAAGCCTTGCTCTGAGGGCGAAGCAGGGTGGCGCGGGCCTGTGCGAAGGCGTCATCAATCTCGAATCCAGGATGGGAATCCGCGACGGACTCTTCGACGCCTCGCCTCGCCCAGCGATCGTCCTCCGATGACCCGGCCCGCCGCGCCTGAGACCAGTCCATCATGATCCGGGCGACGAGTTCCGAGACAGACGATGCCTCATCTTCAGCGACGGCGGCCCTCAGCTTGTCAGCGAGTTCGCTCTCGATCTCGACGGTTACGGTGACGGTTCCGGTCATGGCGCTCTCCGATCGACATCATCCTCCCGCCGAAACGCGGATGCAATGCCGCCCTCAGACCAGCGCCCCGTGGCAATGCTTGAACTTGCGCCCCGACCCACATGGGCAGTCCGCGTTTCTCGGCGTCCGCTCCCAGCCGGCCGGCAACAGATCGACCGGCAGACGCGCGCGGTCGTCACCCGTCACCTGGCCTTCGGGGTTCTGCGCCATCGGATCGGCCATCTCGTTGACGCCGGTGCCAGGGTTCAGGTGGATCTCCTGAAACTCGGGCAGGTCCATGGGCGGCGGGGCCTCGAAGCGGAACTCCACCGTCATCAGCCAGCGCGTCACATTGTGGCGCAGCTCGTGCAGCAGCGTCTCGAACAGGCTGAAGGCCTCGGTCTTGTACTCGTTCAGCGGATCGCGCTGGCCGTAGCCGCGCAGGCCGATGACCCCGCGCAGGTGGTCCAGATGCACCAGGTGCTCTCGCCACTGCATGTCGATCATCTGCATCAGGAACTGCTTCTCCAGCCCCCGCATCTGGCCTTCGCCAAGTTGCTCCAGACGCTCGGCGGCGCGGGCGTCGGCCGCGGCCTGCAGCCGCTCCTCGACCTCCTCGTTGGACACGCCCTCCTCGGCCGCCCACTCGTGCAGTGGCAGATCGAGGCCAAGGGTCGACTTCACCTTCTCGTCCAGGCCGTCGATGTCCCACTGTTCGGCATAGGCCTTGGGCGGCATGAACCGGTCGACCAGATCGGTCACCACGTCGTGGCGGAACTCGCCGACCAGCTCGGACAGGTCCTCGGAGTCCATGAACTCCTGGCGCTGCTCGAACACGGCCTTGCGCTGGTCGTTCACGACGTCGTCGTATTTCAGCAGGTTCTTGCGGATGTCGTAGTTGCGGGTCTCGACTCGCTTCTGCGCCGTCTCGACCGCGCGGTTCAGCCAGGGGTGGGAGATCGCCTCGCCCTCGGCCACGCCGAAGTTCCTCATGATCGCGTCCAGCCGGTCGCCGGCGAAGATGCGCAGCAGGTCGTCCTCGCAGCACAGGAAGAATTTGGACGTGCCCGGGTCGCCCTGACGGCCTGTCCGGCCGCGCAGCTGGTTGTCGATCCGGCGGCTCTCGTGGCGCTCGGTGCCCAGGACGAACAGCCCCCCGGCGGCCAGGGACTTTTCCTTCTGAACGGCGATGTCGGCCTTCAGCCGCGCCTCTTCCGCGGCCAGCATCTCGGGCGTGACCTCGATGGCGAGGTTGCGCTGGTCCAGCCGGTACTTCTCCAGCCGCATCTCCAGATTTCCGCCCAGCTGGATGTCGGTGCCGCGGCCCGCCATGTTGGTGGCGATGGTCACCGCGCCAGGCAGACCCGCGTCGGCGACGATGAAGGCTTCCTGCTCGTGCTGGCGCGCGTTCAGCACGCCGTGGGGGATGCCCTTGCCCTTGACCGTCTCGATGTCATAGGCGGCGTCGCCGATCTTCTGGGCTTCCTTCTCGCGGCCGACGTACTCCGGCTTCAACTTGCGCGAGATCTCGACCTCATAGGCGTAGGTCCGCAGCATCTCCGACAGCTGTTCGGACTTCTCGATCGAGACGGTGCCGACCAGGATCGGCTGGCCCTTCACGTGGCACAGGGCGATCTGCTGGGCGATCGCGAGGTTCTTTTCCTTGTAGGTCCGATAGACCTCGTCGTCGTGGTCGATGCGCAGGACCGGCCGGTTGGTCGGCACCTCCAGGACGTCCATCTTGTAGATGTCCAGGAACTCCTGGGCCTCGGTCGCCGCCGTGCCGGTCATGCCCGACAGCTTTTCGTACAGGCGGAAATAGTTCTGGATCGTCACCGAGGCCAGGGTCTGGTTCTCGGGCTGGATCTTGACGTCCTCCTTGGCCTCGATGGCCTGGTGAAGGCCCTCGGACAGGCGACGCCCGGTCATCATGCGGCCCGTGAACTCGTCGATCAGGACGACCTCGCCGGCCTTGATGATGTAGTCCTTGTCGCGCTGGTACAGGGTGTTTGCGCGCAGGGCCTGATTGGTGTGGTGGACCAGGCTGATGTTGGCGGCGTCGTACAGGCCCGTCGTGTCCTCGGCGAAGTAGCCGCCCTCTTCCAGCAGCTGCTCGATCCGCTCCGAGCCTTCCTCGGTCAGCAGGGCCTGGCGCTGCTTTTCGTCCAGGTCGTAGGTCGCGGGATCCTTGATCAGCTCCTTCACGATGCCGTCCAGCACCTTGTAGAGCTCGGACCGATCCTCGGTCGGGCCCGAGATGATCAGGGGCGTCCGCGCCTCGTCGATCAGGATGGAGTCGACCTCGTCGACGATCGCGAAGTGGTGCGGGCGCTGCACCATCTCGCGCCGGTCGTAGACCAGGTTGTCCCTCAGATAGTCGAAGCCGAACTCGTTGTTGGTGCCGTAGGTGATGTCGGCGGCATACGACGCCTGACGCTGGCCCGACGACAGGCCGTTGACGATCACCCCGACCTCCATGCCCAGGAACCGGTAGACCCGACCCATCCACTCGGCGTCGCGCCGCGCCAGATAGTCGTTCACGGTGATGACGTGGACACCCTTGCCCGACAGGGCGTTCAGATAGACGGGGGCCACGGCGACCAGGGTCTTGCCCTCGCCGGTCCGCATCTCGGCGATGCCGCCCTCGTGCAGGATCATGCCGCCGGCCAGCTGGACATCGTACTGGCGCTGACCCAGCACTCGCTTGGACGCCTCTCGCGCCACGGCGAAGGCGTCGTTCAGAAGCTTGTCCAGCGTTTCGCCCTGGGCGATCCGGTCCCGGAAGGCGTCGGTCATCATCCGCAGCTCGTCGTCGGACAGCGCCGCGTACTTGGCCTCCAGCGCATTGATTTTCTGGACCTGGCTCATGAAGTCCTTGACCTTGCGGTCGTTGGAAGAGCCGAAGAATTTCTTGGCAAAGCCGAGCATGGACGATCCGGAAACGGACGAGCGGTTCAGAGCTCAGGAATGACCCAGGGATAACCCTTGGGAGGCGGCGATCAACGCCGCGAGAGGGGCCGCCGGACGGGGCGGCGCCGGGGCCGCGCGAACGCTCGAAAACCCCTCGACTTGGGCGCAGGCGGGACTTAAGCACCGGCCATACCCCTGTCAACGCGAGGGGCTTTTCCTGCCCTGCGTTTGGACCCCCTTTCGAGCGGGACGGAGCGTCCGATGCGGCACTTTCGCCACCCCCTGACCTTGCTGGCCATGGCCACGCTTCTGACGCTGGCGGCCTGCGGCCGTGGTGGGGGCGACGAACGCCCGCCCGAGCCCGGCGACCGGGCCGTCGCCCGCGTCCAGAACCAGACGATCTGGGCCTCCGACGTCAAGCGGGAGGCCGTCGCGCAAGGCCTGGTCGGCGAGGGCGAACCCCTGGACGTGACCAGCGACCTGTTCCGCCGCGTGCTGGACGAGGTCGTCGATCAGAAGCTTCTGGCCCGCGAGGCCGAACGCCGGGGCCTGGACAACTCCGCCCTGGCCCAGCGGCGGCTGGAAGCCACCCGCGAACGCATCCTCGGCGACATGCTGGTCGAGAACGTCGTCAACGGCGCCATCTCCGATCAGGCCGTCCAGACCCTGTACCAGGAGCAGCTGCGCCTCGCCCGCACGTCGGAGGAGATCCGCGTCCGCCTGATCCTGTCGCGCACCCGCCAGGAGGCCGACGCCGTCATCGGCATCCTCGGCCAGGGCGCAACCTTCGAGGCCGTGGCCCAGGAACGGTCGATCGACGAGGCCACGCGGTATTCGGGCGGCGACCTGGGCTATTCCACCGTCGATGTCATGCCCCAGGCCTATGCCAATGCCCTGCGCGAGGCCCCCGCCGGCTCGACCGTCGGCCCCTTCCAGACCGAGGGCGGCTGGGCCGTGCTTCGGGTCGAGGACCGCCGCCGCGAAAGCCCACCGACTCTGGAACAGGCCCGGCCCCAGATCGTGCGCTACCTGACCTATGAAGGCGTCCGCCAGTTGCTGGAGGAACTGCGCGGCAAGGCCGAGGTCGAGGTCTTGCTGGCCGCCGACGACCGCGCCGCTCAGGAGCCCGCCTCCGCACCGCCCGCCGCGGCTGCGGCTGCGGCTGCGGCGGCCCCCGCTCCAGCTCCCACGACTGCCACGACCGCCCCCGCTGCGAAGGCGGCGCCATGAGCCGCGCGCCCGGCTCCACCGGCAAGGCCATCGAACAGGCGGTCGGCAAGGCGCTCGACCCCCTCGCCACCGCCCTGCGCAAGGCCACCCAAGGCCCGACCACGCTCACGACGCCCGCAGCGCCCGGCAAGCCCGGACTGAAGATCTCGCCGCTGGCCGTCCCCTTCCCTGCGATCCCGGGCGTCGGCGGCGTCGAGATGACCACCGCCCGCGCTGGATTCTACAAGCACGAGCGCGACGACCTGGTCGTCTTCCGCTTCGCCCGGGGCACCAGCTGCGCCGGCGTCTTCACCCGGCACAAGGTCGGCTCGGCCCCCGTGGACTGGTGCCGGCGTCAGCTCGACACGCCCGGCGGCGGCCAGGACGTGCGCGCCCTGGTGGTCAACGCCGGCTGCGCCAATGCCTTCACCGGCAAGGCCGGGGCCGACGCCGCCCGGCGCACGGCCTCGGAGGTCGCCAAACGCTTCGGCTGTCGCCAGCGCGACGTCATGCTGGCCTCCACCGGCGTGATCGGCGTCCTGCTGGACGATCGCAAGATCGCCGCGAAACTGGCCGAGGTCGAACAGCGGCTTGACGGCGAAACCTCCGCCCCAGACCAGTGGGCCGCCGCCGGTCTGGGGATCATGACGACCGACACCTTCCCCAAGGGGTCGTTCGCCGAGTGCAAGGTCGACGGCTACACCGTCCGCATCGCCGGCATCGCCAAGGGCTCGGGCATGATCGCGCCGGACATGGCGACCATGCTGGCCTTCATCGTCACCGACGCCGACATCCACCCGACCGTGCTGAGGGCGCTGCTGGGCCTGCACGTCCGCACCACCTTCAATTCGGTCACGGTCGACGGCGACACCTCCACCAACGACACCTGCCTGCTGTTCGCCACCGGCACGTCCGGCGCGCCGCGCATCGGCAGGGTCGGCGACCGCCGGCTGAAGGAGTTCTCGGCCGCCCTCGACCGCGTCATGCTGGACCTGGCGCATCAATTGGTCCGCGACGGCGAGGGCGCGTCCAAGTTCGTGCGCATCACCGTCGAGGGCGCCGCCAGCCCCGCCTCGGCCAGGAAGCTCGCCAAGTCGATCGCCGACAGCCCCCTGGTCAAGACCGCCATCGCCGGCGAGGACGCCAATTGGGGCCGCATCGTCATGGCCGTCGGCAAGACCGAGGAACCCGTCGACCGCGACCGCATCGCCATCCGCTTCGGCCCCCATGTCGCCGCCGTCGAGGGTGCCGTCTCGCCCACCTACGACGAGGCGAAGATGGGCGCCTACATGAAGCGGGCCGAGATCGACATCGCCGTCGACGTCGGCATGGGCCGCGCCTCCGCCACCGTCTGGACCTGCGACCTGACCAAGGGCTACGTCGAGATCAACGGCGATTATCGGAGCTGACGGGGCTCACGCAGGCAGTTCGACGCCCTCCGCGCGTGCCGCTCTGATGAGCGCCTTGTCCAGGGATGCAAGGCGAAACCCCGTCCTGAGCGCCAGTTCCAGATAGGCGGCGTCATAGGCGGTCAGGGAATGGCGCTCCGCAAGGATGGCCGCTCGGTTCCAGTTCGGGCCGAAGTCGGACGCGTTCAGCTCCACGGCCAGTTCGGCGACGGTTGAACGCGCATCCCGCAGCTTCTCTTCGGAAAGCCGTCCACGACGCATGGCCTGGATAAGAAGGTTGCTGACTTCAACGGCCAGGTGCGCGGGCCCCACCAAACGGGAAACGTCGGGAGCGAACAGAATGGCATCCGCCAACCTCCCGTCCTCATCAGGCAAGACCCACGACGCAAGCAGCGAAGCGTCCACGACGAGGCCCGTCACCGGCGGCCTTCATCACGCCACGCCAGTATCTCCTCGACGGTGACCGGACCGCTCTCCTTGCGAATGGCTTCGCGAAGCGCCCGTGCCCTCTCCTTCAGCGAGGCGACGGCCTCGGGCGAGCGTTGCGGTCGTTCCAGAGGGGCGACCCTTGCAACAGGCTTCCCATGTCGCGTGACGACGATCTCCTCGCCGCGCTCTGCCCTGTCGATCAACTCGGAAAAGCGAGCCTTTCCATCGAACACACCCACGGTCTCGACCATTGCAGTTTCCTGTCCAGAAGTCTGGACAGAATACAGCAAGACGCTTCCTTGCTCAAATGGATGCCTATGGCCGATCCTGCGGCCTGACACCCTGGGTCTGGGGCACATAGACGCCCGTCACCGCGCGCAGCAGGAAGCCGCCCGGCTGGTCACGCGGGCCGAAGCGCGCGCAGGGGTCGGGATCGGCGATGGGACGCACCTCCCGCTCGGCCGGCGCGAAACTGTCGCCGATCTGGTCGCCGAAGAACTCCGCGAACTGCAGCGCATCTCCAACCGACGACAGCGACGGCGTATCGGTGCCCACCACATTGGCCGAGCGCGCAAACGCCAGGGCCGCGACCTGGCGACCATCGACCGACAGCAGCTCCGCCTCGGCCGCCAGCGCTCCGGTCGTCCCCGGCGCGCGCACGCCGATCGGCCCGGGGATCAGGGCGTTCGCCACCGCCGAGGCTCCCGACCCGACCACGCCGGTCGGCACGATCCGCGTCACCGCCGCCCGGACGCGGGCGGCATCGGCCGCCGGCCGGTCCAGAACGGTGAACCGCTCGCTCAGCTCGTAGCAGACCTGCCGGTCGACCTCGCCCAGCACCAGGGCCACGTCATTGGCCGCCACGCCATCGGCGGCCCCCTCGATCAGCACAGCGGGCTCGACGTACAGCCGCTCCACGCCCTGGGCCGCCGCATCGTCGCGCCGATCCCGCACGGATACACGCAGCGTCCCGGCCTTGGTCTGCAGCCCCTCATAGCTCTGGAGGAACCCCGCATCGGCCACGGGCGCGGTCTGGCACGCCGCGAGGGCAAGGGCACCGGCGGCAGCGACGGCGGAGGTGCGGAGAAGGCGAGGGATCATGATTCAGGTTCCGACGGGGAGGACGGCCGTAACGCGAACGCGGGCGAAAGGATCAAGCCAAAACACCCGACCGGCTCAGGCCGCCGCCTGCTCCGCCCGCCTGAGCACCGACGCCCGCACCTTCTCGCTCTCGCTCTTCAGCTGCCCGCACGCGGCCAGGATATCCCGGCCCCTCGGCGTCCGGATCGGGCTGGCGTAGCCCGCCTTGTTCAGGATCGCGGCGAACCGTTCGATCGTCTTCCAGTCCGAGCACTCATAGTCCGTGCCGGGCCAGGGGTTGAACGGGATCAGGTTGATCTTGGCGGGGATGCCCTCGATCAGCTTCAGCAGGGCGCGCGCCTCCTCGGGGCTGTCGTTCACGCCCTTCAGCATCACGTATTCGAACGTCACCCGCCGTGCGTTCGAGATCCCCGGATAGGCCCGGATGCCGGCCATCAGCTGGGCCAGGTCGTACTTCTTGTTCAGCGGCACCAGCACATCGCGCAGCGCGTCGTTGGTTGCGTGCAGACTGATGGCCAGCATGGCCTGGGTGCGGGTGCCCAGAGGCTCCAGCATCGGCACCACGCCGGACGTCGAGACCGTGATCCGCCGCCGCGACAGGGCGATGCCCTCGTTGTCACTGATGATGTCGATCGCGTCGGCGACGTGGTCCAGGTTGTAGAGCGGCTCGCCCATGCCCATGAAGACGATGTTGGACAGGCGGCGGTCTTCCTTGGGCGAAGGCCACTCCTCCAGATCGTCCCTCGCCACCTGCACCTGGGCCACGATCTCGGCGGCGGTCAGGTTGCGGACCAGGGCCTGGGTGCCGGTGTGGCAGAAGGTGCAGTTCAGGGTGCAGCCGACCTGCGACGACACGCACAGCGCCCCCGCCCGGCCCACGTCGGGGATGTAGACGGTCTCGATCTCGATGCCCGGCGCGGTCCGGATCAGCCACTTGCGGGTCCCGTCGGCCGAGACCTGGCGCTCGACGATCTCGGGCCGTGCCAGGGTGAAGGCCGCGGCCAGTCTTTCCTGGGTGTCCTTGGCCACGTTCGACATGGCGGCGAAGTCGGTGACGCCGAAGTGGTGGATCCAGCCCCACACCTGACTGGCGCGCATCTTCGCCTTCTCCGGCGGGCAGATCTCGGCGTCGATCAGGGCCTGGCGCAGCCCCGCACGCGTCAGACCGGACAGGTTGACGGGGGCGGCGGTCGGGCTGCGCGAAAGGTCGAGCGTCAGGCTCAAAACGGGGATCCTGGGTGGCGGGAGGCCGGTCTCTATCAGAAACGCCCTCCAAAAGGGAGAGACCGGGCCTTGTGCGCCGACAGAGGTTCATCACGGAGAGCACCAAGGGTTCACCCAGGACACGGAGAGACCGAGCAAACGGTCAGGGCAACGACCGCTCGCGATATGTCCACAGGATCAAGACCGACGCTTCGCGTCGAGGAAAGGCAAGGGCGGCGTAGCCGCAGTCATTCTTTGCACGGAAGCGCCGGTGACCGATCGACGACCTCGACATCCACTCGGTCCCTCCGTGTCCTTGGTGAACCCTTGGTGCTCTCCGTGATGAACCGTCTTGGCTTGCAACCAACCCGGATACCTAAAGGATAAACCGGCTCAGGTCCGCGTCCTTGGCCAGTTCTGCCACCCGTTCCCGCACCGCCGCGCCGTCGAACGACACCGTCTGGCCCGCCAGGTCCGAGGCCTTGAACGAGGTCTCCTCCAGCACCCGCTCGATCACGGTCACCAGCCGGCGCGCGCCGATGTTCTCGACGGCGGAGTTGGCCGCCACCGCCGCGTCGGCCAGGGCCTCGACCGCGTCCGGCGTGAAGGTCAGGGTCACATCCTCGGTCGCCAGCAACGCCTGGTTCTGGCGGATCAGATTGGCCTCCGGCTCGGTCAGGATGCGCACGAAATCGTCGCGCGTCAGGGCCTTCAGCTCGACCCGGATCGGCAGTCGCCCCTGCAACTCGGGCAGCAGGTCACTGGGCTTGGCCACATGAAACGCGCCCGAGGCGATGAACAGCACATGGTCCGATTTCACCGGCCCGTATTTGGTGGACACTGTGGTCCCCTCGATCAGGGGCAGCAGGTCGCGCTGCACGCCTTCGCGAGACACATCGGCCCCGCCCCGGTCCTGACGCGCGGCGACCTTGTCGATCTCGTCGATGAAGACGATGCCCTCGTTCTCGGCCAGAGCCACCGCCTCGTGCGCCAGGCTGTCCTGGTCCAGCAGCTTGTCGCTCTCTTCGGTCATCAGAGGGGCCAGCGCCGCCTTGACCGTCGTCTTGACCGACTTGGTGCGCCCGCCGCCCAGCTTGCCCAGCATCTCCGACAGATTGACCAGGCCGACGTTCTGGCCGCCCAGGTCCAGCCCCGGCATGGCGGGCGCGGTCTCGGCCATCTGCAGTTCGATCTCCTTGTCGTCCATCTCCCCGGCGCGCAGCCGCTTCCTGAACGCCTCGCGCGTCGCGGGCTGAGAGCCGGGCCCGACCAGGGCATCCAGGATCCGCTCTTCCGCCGCCGCCTCTGCCTTGGCCCGAACGCCCGACCGGCGCTGATCGCGCACCATCAGCAGGGCCGCCTCGACAAGATCGCGCATGATCTGATCGACGTCGCGGCCGACGTATCCGACCTCGGTGAACTTGGTCGCCTCGACCTTCAGGAACGGACTGCCCGAAAGCCTGGCCAGCCGCCGCGCGATCTCGGTCTTGCCCACGCCCGTAGGGCCGATCAGCAGGATGTTCTTGGGCGTCACCTCGTCCCTCAGGTCGTCGGGCACGCGCTTCCTGCGCCACCGGTTCCGCAGGGCCACGGCCACGGCGCGCTTGGCGTCGTCCTGGCCGACGATGAAGCGATCGAGCTCGGAAACGATCTCGCGGGGGGAAAGGTCTGTCATTGGCGAATGATGTCCACGAAAGGCTGAGTTATCGCGATCGCGCTCAGGCAGCGAGCGACCGCGTCGCGAGCGGTAGCGCCCTTCAGAGATGCTCCACCGTCAGATTGCCGTTGGTGTAGACACAGATCTCGGCCGCGATCGCCATCGCCCGCCGCGCCACGGCCTCCGCGTCCAGATCGGTATTGTCCACCAGGGCCCGCGCGGCCGCGAGGGCGAAGTTGCCGCCCGATCCCACGGCCGCCACGCCGTACTCCGGCTCCAGCACGTCGCCGACGCCTGTGACCGTGAAGATGCTGTGGCGATCGGCCACCAGCAGCATGGCCTCCAGCCGCCGCAGATAGCGGTCGGTGCGCCAGTCCTTGGCCAGGTCGACGCAGGCCCGCGCCAGCTGGTCGGGATACTGCTCCAGCTTGGCCTCCAGCCGCTCGATCAGGGTGAAGGCGTCCGCCGTCGCCCCGGCGAACCCCGCCAGAACCTTGCCGCCCGCCAGTGTCCGGACCTTCCGGGCCGCGCCCTTGACGATGGTCGGCCCCATGGACACCTGGCCGTCGCCCGCGATGACGGTCCGGCCGTCCTTTCGCACCGCCAGAATCGTCGTGCCGTGCCAGTCGGGGAAGGTGGTCGTGCGCTCGCTCATGGGTCGCAGATGGCGACCGAAATGGGGCACGGCAAGGCCGACCGCAGCAAAACCGTCGCAAATACAACGCCTCGGGAATGACACAATATAACCACTGTAACCCGTTACATTGGGCGAATAACACCACAATGTTCGAGGACCGGGGGTCTCGTCGTGCTTTACAGGCTGATCTATGCTGCCGAGACCGTCGGCTCGACGGGCACCTCGACCCTGTCCGTGGCCCAGATTCTGGGCGGCGCGACGGTCAACAACCGCCGGGACAACATCACCTCCGCGGTGATGTTCCATGACGGCTGGTGCCTGCAGGGCATGGAGGGCTCGCGCCAGGACATTGACCGGCTGATGCGTCGCGTCCGCGAGGACCGCCGCCTGCGCAACATCCGCGTCCTGTCCGACAAGCCGGTCTCGGAACGCCGGTTCGGCGAGCCCATGGGCCTGTGCGACGACCCGGCCGCCATGCTGAAGGCTATTGGTGTGGCGACCATGGCCGACGTCACCGCCTATGACGCCGATCGCATCGTCGAGCTCAAACAGGCCGCGTGACGATCGCCTCTCGCGCCCTTAACTGAGGCGCATGGGTTTCTCCCCCGATGAAGTCGAACGCTACGCCCGCCACCTGGTCATGTCCGAGATCGGCGGGCCGGGTCAGCAGCGTCTGGCCCGGGCCACGGTGGCCGTCATCGGCGCAGGCGGCGTCGGCGGCCCGGCGGCCCTGTACCTGGCCGCGGCGGGTGTCGGCACGATCCGGATCATCGACCCCGACACGGTCTCCCTGTCCAACCTCCAGCGCCAGATCCTCTTTGACACCGCCGACGTCGGCCGGCCCAAGGTCGAGGTCGCCGGTGCCCGCCTGACCGCCCTCAATCCCCACGTCGCCATCGAACCCGTCGCAGAGGGCCTGACCCCCGCGAACGCCGCCGCCCTCCTGGCCGGAGCCAACGTGGTCCTGGACGGCACCGACGACTTCGCCGTCCGCCATGCCGTGAACGCGGCCTGCGTCGCTGCCGACATCCCGCTGGTTTCAGGTGCCCTCGGCCGCTGGAGCGGACAGGTCGGCGTCTTCACCGGCCGCCCCTGCTACCGCTGCCTCGTCCCCGACCTCCCGCCCGACGCCGAAACCTGCGCCCGCGTCGGCGTGGTGGGGGCGCTGGCGGGGGTGATCGGCGCGATGGCGGCGCTCGAGGCGATCAAGCTCATCACCGGTGCGGGAGAGCCGCTCATCGCTCGCTTGCTGTTGTATGACGGGCTGTCAGCGACCAGCCGCACCGTCGCGGTGACGGCGGACCCGGGGTGCCCGGTGTGTCGGACCGCCTGAGAGGCGCACGCCTTGTCATCCCGGCCGCAGCGGAGCGGAGAGCCGGGACGTGGGCCATTCTCAAAGCAAGACGCCCGGTCGGAACGAACCGGGCGACCGCCCGATCGGGTCACGAGACAGCCTATTGGCCCGGCTCGCTGGCCGGGCCGGCTCACTCAAAGGGGAGCAGCGTCCCGGCTCTCCGCTCCGCTTCGGCCGGGATGACAAGCACGGAGAGAGAACCCCTATCCCTAAGCCCTAAGCCCTGACGCCCTACTCCGGCCGCTGGCGCTTCTTGCGGAAGCTCGGGTTCAGCGTCTGCTTGCGCAGTCGGATCGACTTGGGCGTCACCTCGACCAGTTCGTCGTCGGCAATATAGGCGATCGCCTGTTCCAGGCTCATGACGCGCGGCGGCGTCAGGCGCACGGCCTCGTCCTTGCCCGAGGCGCGGACGTTGGTCAGCTGCTTGCCCTTGATCGGGTTGACGTCCAGGTCGTCCCAGCGGCTGTTCTCGCCGATGATCATGCCTTCGTAGGTCTTCTCGCCAGCGCCCACGAACATCACGCCGCGATCCTCCAGGTTCCACAGGGCGAACGCCGCCGTGTCGCCGTCGGAGTTGGAGATCAGCACGCCCTTCAGACGGCCCGCGATCTCGCCCTTGTAGGGCTCGTAGTGGCTGAACACCCGGTTCAGCACGCCCGAGCCGCGCGTGTCGGTCAGGAACTCGCCCTGATAGCCGATCAGCGACCGCGACGGGCATTTCAGCTGGATGCGGGTCTTGCCGGCGCCCGAGGGACCCATGTCGGTCATCTCGGCCTTACGCGCCGACAGCTTCTCGATGACGATGCCGGTGAACTCGTCGTCGACGTCGATCATCACGTCCTCGATGGGCTCCAGCCGCTCGCCGTTCTCGCCTTCCTGGAACACGACGCGCGGACGGCTGATCGAGACCTCGAAGCCTTCGCGGCGCATGTTCTCGATCAGGACGCCCAGCTGCAGTTCGCCGCGACCCGCGACCTCATAGGCGTCGCCGCCCTCGGTCGTGGTCACGCGGATCGCGACATTGGCCTCGGCTTCTTTCAGCAGACGGTCGCGGATCACGCGCGACTGGACCTTGTCGCCTTCGCGGCCGGCCAGGGGGCTGTCGTTGACCGACACCGTCATGCTGATGGTCGGCGGATCGATCGGCTGGGCGGGAAGGGCCTCGGTGACTTCCATGGCGCACAGCGTGTCGGCCACGGTCGCCTTGGACATGCCCGCGATGGCGACGATGTCACCGGCCTCGGAGCCCTCGTCCAGCGCCGTCCGCTTCAGGCCGCGGAAGGCCAGGACCTTGGTGATCCGGCCGCGTTCGATTTCCTTGCCTTCGCGGTCCAGGGCGTGGATCGCCATGCCCGGAACGGCCTTACCGCTCTCGATGCGGCCGGTCAGGATGCGGCCAAGGAACGGGTCGCTCTCGATCAGCACGTTCAGCATCTGGAACGGCTTGTCCTTGTTGTCCTGCACCTTGGGCGGCGGCACGTGGCGCACGATCAGGTCGAACAGGGGCGCCAGGTTGTCGTTGGGCTGGTTCAGATCCAGCGTCGCCCAGCCGTTCCGGCCCGAGGCGTAGATGTGGGGGAAGTCCAGCTGCTCGTCCGTCGCGCCGATGGCGGCGAACAGGTCGAAGGTCTCGTTGTGCACCCGGTCGGGATCGGCGTGGGCGCGGTCGACCTTGTTGATGCACAGGATGGGGCGCAGGCCCATCTTCAGCGCCTTGGTCAGGACGAACTTGGTCTGGGGCATGACGCCCTCTTCGGCGTCCACCAGGATGACGCAGCCGTCCACCATGCCCAGGATGCGCTCCACCTCGCCGCCGAAGTCGGCGTGGCCGGGGGTGTCGATGATGTTGATCCGCGTCTCGCCCGCCTCGCCGTTCCAGAGCACGCTGGTGCATTTGGCCAGGATGGTGATGCCGCGTTCCTTCTCCTGGTCGTTGGAGTCCATCGCCCGCTCGGTCGTCGCCTCATTGGCTCGGAAGACGCCGGACTGGGCCAGCAGCTGGTCCACCAGGGTGGTCTTGCCGTGGTCGACGTGGGCGATGATGGCGACGTTGCGAAGGTTCATGGTCGTTCAATGCGAAAGGGCGGCCGACAGGTGCGGGGGCCGCTGGGTCAGGGGCGTCATTGCGGGGAGCGCGCGCCTCTTACAGCGCGACCGCCCGAAAGACCATAGGGCCCCAGTTTGACAGCTTGACGGCACGGGCGCAGCCTCGACGCCTAACCTTCAGGAGGCGGGTCGATGAAGCGTATTCTGATCGCGGGGGCTCTGTCCCTGATGTGCGTGGCCGGCGCGGCGGGCGCCCAGCAGGAGGCCTCGCCCTCCGCCGCCGAGATCGTGGCGGCGCGCCAGGCGTCCTTCGCCCTGTCGGCGGCCACCTTCGGCGCGATCAAGGCCGGCCTGGACGCCGGGGCCCCGGCCCAGCAGCTGGCCTTCCCGTCCGGCGGCCTCGCCCGCTGGGCCGCGGCCATGCCTGCGATGTTCCCCGCCGGCACCGGCGCGGACGCCGTTCCCTCGACCAAGGCCAAGGCCGAGATCTGGACCGACCGCGCGGGCTTCGAGGCAAAGGCCGCCGACTACGAAGCCGCCACCGCCCGCCTCCGCGACGCCATCGCGGCGGGCGACGCCGCGGCCGCTAACGAGGCCTGGGCGGCGACCCGGGCCACCTGCGGATCTTGCCACGACGCGTATCGGTCTTAGGGCGGGCCGAGCCTGAAGCTCTTCGCTCGTGTTCTCGGCAGTCGCGAACTTCGTATTGGTAATTTGCGCGGTCGCCTTCTTCGGATCGCTGTTTCGCGCGACCTATCATCAGTGGGCTAAGCGAGGGACAACACGGGGGCTGCTTGTCTGGACAGCGAGCGCAATCGCGGCTTGCGGCGCTTTCGTTCTGATCGGCGCACTGACGCATTCGCTACGCTAGGCTCACAACGACGCACACGGTGGGCTTGGACTTCGATCCCTTGTCATCCCGGCCGAAGCGAAGCGGAGAGCCGGGACGGGCTCCTATTCCACTTTGACTTGCTCCCGGAAATCGCGCAGAGATTGTCCGGGAGAACGCCATGCGCGACTACGATTTCTGGGTCTACATCCTCGCTGACGCGCCCTGTGGCTGGCTCTATGTCGGGATGACGAACGACCTGATCCGGCGTGTGGACGAGCACCGGAGCGGCGTCTTTGACGGCTACACGCGTGAGCACGGGATCGATCAACTGGTCTGGTACGAGCATCACCGGTACGTCGACCAGGCCATCCTTAGAGAAAAGCGGATCAAGCGCTGGAAGCGACCGTGGAAGTTCGCTCTCGTGGAGAAGGACAATCCAAGGTGGCTCGATCTCTATGGCCAACTGCTGGCCGACCGTGGCCCGGATCAGACCTGACGGTCTGTCCGGGCCGGTTTAGTTTCTTGCAGATCGGTCCCGGCTCTCCGCTTCGCTTCGGCCGGGATGACAAGGTGGCCCCCGGCCAAATCTAAGACCTAAGACCGACCTCACACCTTCTCCGCCCGGCCCCTCACCCACGCGTACAGCGCCACCGTAAGCACCGCGAACACCGCGATCCCCGACAGCATCGCCGGCCAGGTCGAGCCCTCAGGCAGCATGGCGAACGGCGCGTCGTCGCCCGTAGACACGATCACCCCCGCCGTCATGACCAGAAACAGGCTCTCGCCCACGATCAGGCCGCTGGCCAGCAGCACGCCCATGCGCCGCCCCACGTCGGCGAACCGCGTCGTCTTGATCGCCTTGTCGTACAGCCAGCCGCACACCGCCCCGATCACCAGCATCGTCGTCACCGCCGCCGGCAGATAGAAGCCGATCCCGACCGCCAGCGGCGGCAGCTTCATCCGCCCCTTGGTCGTGGCGTTCAGCACCGCGTCCAGCACGATGATCACCACGCCGATGCAGGCCCCCAGCCCGATCAGGTCCCAGCGCAGGTCGCCGCCGATCACCCCCCGCGCCAGCGCCGAGATCAGCGTCGCCTGCGGCGCCGCCAGCGGCTCGTCGGCGATGCCCGGAGGCCCTCCCGCGAAACCGAACGCCTGGTTCAGCAGGTTCAGGATCAGCGGGATCACGATCGCGCCCGCCACGACGCCCACGATCAGCGCCGCCTGCTGACGCCAGGGCGTCGCCTCGACCAGCTGGCCGGTCTTCAGGTCCTGCAGGTTGTCGTTGGCGATCACCGCCACGGCGAACACGATCGCCGTCACGATCAGGGCGAAGGCCACCACCGACGGATCGGCCGGCAGCCCCGCCAGCGCCAGCACCCCCAGCATAAGGACCGAGGCGATCACCACCGCCAGGATGCCCACGCCCGACACGGGGCTGTTGGACGACCCTATCAGCCCGGCCATGTAGCCACAGATAGCCGCCACCGCGAAACCGATCAGCACGACATAGACCAGCCCCCCCGCCACCAGCAGCCAGGTCGAACCCGCCAGCGTCGGATTGCTCTGCGCGAAGAAGGCCAGGATGCCGCCGATGCCGATCAGGCAGGCGACCGACAGCCCGGCGATGATGTTGATGGGAATGTCCTGCTCGGTCCGCGCCAGCACTTCGCCGGCGTCGCGCTTGCGGCTCGCGGCCAACGCCGAAGCCAGCCCCCCGATCAGCGGCCCGGCCAGCTTGATCAGGGTCCAGATCGCCGCCACGCCGATGACGCCGGCCCCCATGAACCGCACCTCACGGGCCCAGACGGTGGTGGCCAGTTCCTCGGCCGCCACCCCGGCCTCCAGTGTCGTCGCGATCGACGGAATCCCGTTGGCGGTCAGCCAGGCGATGGTGTCCGGGCTGGTCAGGATTGGTACCGCGATCCCCCAGGCCAGCAGCAGGCCGAACGCCTGGGCGAGGCCGACGCTCAGTCCGATCAGATGCCCGGCCCCCAGCAGGGCGAACTGCATGCCGAACCCCAGCCCGGTCGCTCCGCCGCCCAGCGACGCAGGCAGCTTGATGAACCGCGCCGCCTCGCCTGCGAACACCCGCCCCGCGACCAGCAGGGCGTATCCCGCCGAGACTACCGCCCCGGTGATGACGACCCACAGGCCAGACGCGTTCTCACGCACCGCGCTCTCGGTCTGTTCGGCCCCGCGCGACCCGACGGTCAGCACCTCGGCCGCCGCCACGCCCTCGGGATAGGGCAGGCCCGCATCGACCACCAGGGCCCGGCGCAGCGGGATGGAGAAGGTCACGCCCAGGATGCCGCCGAACACGCAGATCAGCACCGATTCCCAGAACGGAAAGTCCAGCCACCACCCGACCATCACCAGCCCGGGCAGGACGAAGATGATCGAGCTCATGGCCCCGCCGACCGAGGCCACGGTCTGGACGGTCATGTTCTCCCAGATGGTCGAGGTCTTGAACATCCGCAGGATGGCCATGGAGATGACCGCCGCCGGAATGGCCGAGGCGAAGGTCAGCCCCACCTTCAGCCCCAGATAGGTGTTCGCCGCCGTGAAGATCACCGCCAGGATACAGCCCAGGAACAGGGCGCGCAGGGTCAGTTCCACGCGCTTGCCGGAAGGCGCGGCGGCGGTGGCGGGCGTATCGGTCATGGGGTTTCCGGCAAAGATGTTCGCCGCGACCTAAGCCGGAAACCGCCCGGACGGCAACGGCGCTCCGGGCTCAGACGTCCGGACAGGACGGCGGCCGCGCGATCGCGCCGGTCGGTCTCTCCAGCCGGATCAGGTGATAGGTCCGCTCCGCGCCTGGCCCGGCGGCGACCGTGACCGTCTGGATCGTCTCGGCGCGGGCCCATCCCGCCCCGAACCGCCCCGGGTCCGCGCAGTCCGAGACCGCCAGCACGGGACCGCTCACGTCCGACGTCAGCGACCGCGTCATCTGGAAATAGTCCCGGGGCGCGCCCGGAACCGGCGCGGGCCAGGCCCGCACCGACAGCCCGGTCGCCCTCAGGCCATAGGTCAGCTGGGCCGCGTCGCCCCGTCGCTCGGTGACGATCGTTGAAGCGCCCTCGGCCTTGGCGCGACGGACGACCGCGTCTGACAGGGCCGTCCAGCCCAGAACGGGCTCATAGGGTTCCCCTGGCAACCGGAACCGGTGGGCGCCCGTGTCGAGGACGAGCAACAGGGCCTGAATACCGACCCCGAACACCATCCCCCCCGTCAGCCAGCACCGACCCGGTCGCCCGGTCAGGATCATCGGAGCGAGAACAAAGGCCGCGATCAGCCCGGCCGCGCCCCAGTTGGCGTTGGCCCCATTGATGAAGGCCAAGAGGGTCACGCCCACGAAGATCGGCGCGCTGAATGCGAGCATCAGCCGCTGATCCACGGTCAAGCGCCGCCAGCGAAAAGCCGCCAGGATCACGGCCGCGAACACCACCGGGCCAGCAAGGCCGAACTGCGCTGCGATGAACTCGACACCGTCGGCCACGGATCCGGTGATGGTGAACGCCTCGCCCCCGTCGGTCAGGTTCTCGCCCGTGTGCCGGACCGTGACGAGGCCGTTGTCCAGGTTCCACAGCAGATTGGGGACCAGCATTGTCAGCCCCGCCGTGATCGCCCCCCGCACGACCGGCCGCGCCAGGCTCCGCCGGGTCATCGGATCGACCAGGGCCGCCAGGGCGAGGCCACCCAGGACATAGAGCATGGCGTATTTCGACATCAGGCCCAGCCCGATCGACGCCGCCAGAACCACCGCCCAGACCAGACCCCCGCCCGCCCTCAGCCGCACGAAGGCCAGCAGCGCCAGCGCCCAGAACAGCAGCAGCGGCGGATCCGTTGACAGGATGCGCGCCGAGAACGCCGCCCCGGGCGCGATCAGGGCGCACAGCCCCGCCCACAGCCCGACTCCACGCCCGCCCAGCGTCGTGCCGATCGCGGCGACGATCAGGGGGATGGCTGCCCAGATCAGCACCGACGGGGCCCGCACGCAGGCGGGGCCGCTACCGCAGAGCGGCTCGGCCGCCGCGATCAACCAGGCGACCAGCGGCGGCTTGGAGAAATAGCCCCAGGCCGGGCTTTGGGCCCACACCCAGTACTGGGCCTCGTCGGCATAGAGGTCGGTGACCGATAGCTCGAGGCCGATCAGCCGGACCAGGGTCAGGGTGCCGACCGCCGCGACCAGTCCGGCCGGGATCAGGCCAGGGCGGGGACCGGGCCGTGCCGCGCCCGACGGCGGCGACGCGCCCTGCGCGCCGCGACCGGGCAATGGAGCATGAGGCGATGCAGCAGGCAGAGAACCAGCGCGGTGATGGCCCATGACAGCACGATGTCCGACAGGAAATGACCGCCGAACAGCAGGCGGTTGAACGACAGGGCGGCGGCATAGGCGAACGCCGCCGGGATCAGGATGGCGCGCCAGGGTTGCGGTGTCATGACAACCGCGACGGCGGCGATCCAGGCCGCCGACGACGCCTCGCCCGAAACGAAGGAGCAGTTGCTCAGGCACTGGTCGGTGACCTGCCAGGCGCGGGTGAAGTCGGCCTCGCCGCCGAAGGCCTCGATCTGGATCGGCCTTGCGCGCCCCCACATCGACTTGAACACCCCGTTGACGACCACGCCCGACGCCAGGGCCAGGCCCGAGATCAGGAACAGCGCCCGCCGCGCCTCGCGCCAGCCGGTCCACCAGCCGCGCACCGCCAGGACGATCAGCCCCAGAAGCGTCAGCCCCAGCACCCAGCTCGAGGATTTCCGCAGCGCCCTCAGCGCCGGATCGGAGGCGGCCGCGAACCCCGCCTGCGTGTCGTGGAACAGGCCACTGACCGCCAGATCGACGCCCGGCAACAGCACGAAATAGGCCGACAGGACCACCGTCATCGCCAGCGCGATCGACACGGGCGAGGCGCGGTCGACGCCCGCCGCCAGCGACAATTGCAGTCGCTGAAGACCCCGCCGCACGAGATGCGGCAGACCAACGAGGCGCGAGCCTTTGCGGCCGCCCGAAAGCGTCTGGATATGCGTCAACGATTCCCCCAAATCGAGCGGCGCTGATCGGGGAATGCCTGAGTCGTGCGGCGGCCAGTTCACGGAAACGTGGGCTTCTGGCGTCGCTTCGGCGTCGCTCGTGTTGCAGCTCGTCCCGGTTCGGACGACCCTTGGCGATGCGGGTTTCGCTGCGTCCGCGTATCGCGAACTCCATGTATCAGGGCCCATTGGTCGCGCCGTCCCATCCGCTGAAGCTTGCGGTATGGCGAGACGTGATGAGGGCCGCCGAAGCGGCCGACCAACGTCAATGCACGAACGGCCGCGCAGCCTGCACGAGCGGATCGTCGTCGATCCTGTCAGCCGGCGTCAGTCCATGAACGGTCGATGCGATCGCACGAACGGTCAGGCTCGCGCTGGGCCGGCCTCCGCCCGAAGGTTTGCCACGACCTCGGCCCGGCGGCTCCGCGCCACTGGCAGGACCAGTCCGTTGGCGAGCTGGACGGTCGTCCGGCCGCCCTCACGCGAGACGGCAGTGACGAAGTCCGGATCGATCCAGTGCGACCGGTGGATTCGAACACCGGCGCGTGGACCAAGCTGTGACAGCGCCTCGCCGAAACCCTGCAGAATGAGAGCGTCACCCGCGGTCGTATGGACCCGCAGATAATGCAGCTCGGCGCTGAGGGCGATCAACCGACCCCGGCGCCCGGCCGGCAGCCTGCGCATGAAATCGGGTTCCGCGCGGTCCTCGATCCGCTGTGGCGTGGTGGGGGCCGCCGGTTCGGTCAGCCTGAGGAACCGGACGGCGTTCAGGCCCAGCCAGATCAGGGCCGCGGGCGGGGCCAGATTGATCCATTCCTCGAACAGCTCGGGCCATGTCCAGCCGTCGCCCTCGGCGGGATCGACGGGCTCCACGATCAGGCGATCGAGGCCCAGCGCCAGCGGAGCCAGCAGCGCCGACGCGACGATCGCCGCCGCCATCATGGCGGCCCACGGGTTGGCCCGGGGCGCGACATGGCGGGAAATCAGGATCTGCGTGCCTTGGGCGAAAGCCAGAAACAGAAAGACGTGGGCCCCCCAGAAGCCGATCAGGGCGGGCAGGCCCAGCACCTGCGTCGGTGGCGGCTCCAGGAACACGAACAGGGCCGTCAGCCCCGCGCCCGCCGCGCCGAGAAAGCCGGGCCAGGTGCGTGTCGGGTCGATCCGGTCCAGCAGGGTCATGGCCGAGAGATAACACCGCCTCCGTGCAAGCCAAGCGACAGGCGAACCCCGACCGACCGACGCGCCGGGCGGGGCGCGCTCAGCTTTCCGCGTGCCCGAGCCATTCGCCCTCTGCTAGGACCGACCCGTCGTCCAACAGGCCCATCCCATGCCCGAGCTTCCAGAGGTCGAAACCGTCCGGCGTGGCCTGGAGCCCGTTCTGGTCGGCGCGCGCCTGACCCGGGTGCGCCAGAACCGCCCCGACCTTCGCTTTCCCTTTCCCGACCGCTTCGTCGACCGGCTGGAGGGCGCCACGGTCGACCGCATCGACCGCCGGGCCAAATACCTGCTGGCCGCCCTCTCGACCGGCGACACCTGGGTCACCCATCTGGGCATGACCGGCCGCTTCACCGTCGATGGCGAACAGCTGGGCGAGTTCGAGGAAGCCGCCCCCATCGCCGGCAAGCATGAACACATGAGCCTGTGCGCGGTCCGCGACGCCCGCTCGACCCGCATCGGCTTCGCCGACGCCCGCCGCTTCGGCTTCATGGGCCTGATCGCCACCGACGCGGTCGAGGCCCATCCCTGGTTCTCCGCTCTCGGCCCCGAGCCGCTGGGCAACGGTTTCTCCGGCCCGCATCTGGTCGAGGCCTTTCGGGGCAAGGCCCAGAACATCAAGGTCAGCCTGCTGGATCAGCGCAACGTGGCGGGCCTGGGCAACATCTATGTCTGCGAGGCCCTGTACCGCGCCGGCATCTCGCCCCGCCTCGCCGCCGGTCGCGTCTCGAAGCCCCGGCTGGAGCGTCTGGCCGGCGTCATCCGCGACGTGCTGAACGAGGCCATCCTCGCCGGCGGCTCGACCCTGCGCGACTTCGCCGGCGCCGACGGCAACGCCGGCTATTTCCAGCACCGGTTCGACGTCTACGGCCGCGAGGCGGAGGCCTGCCGGCGCAACCCCGACCACCCTGTCATCCGCCGCATCGTCCAGGGCGGCCGCTCCACCTTCTTCTGCCCCGGCTGCCAGGCGCGGTGAGAATGGCTGACCGCATCTGCCTGCTGCGCGGCGTCAATGTCGGCGGGGTCAAGGTCCCTATGGCCGACCTGAAGGCGATCGCCACAGCGGCCGGTTTCGGCGATCCGCGCACCCTCCTGGCCAGCGGCAACCTTGTGGTCGAGAGCGACGCCGCGCCTTTCGAGATCGAGACGCGGCTGGAAACCAGCATCCAAGCCAACTTCGGCCGACGCATCGACGTCATCGTTCGGACGCCCGACCAGTGGGCGGCGCTGATGGCGGCCAACCCGTTCGTTGCGGAGGCGGCGTCAGACGGCGGCGGGTCCAGACTTCTCGTCATGGTAATGAAGTCCGGAATGGACCCGGGCGCAGTGGATGCCTTGCGCGCCCTGGCCTGCGACGGTGAGCGGGTCGAGGCGGTCTCCGTCGCGGGAGGCGAGGCTCTCTATATGTGGCACCCCAACGGAATGGGCCGATCGAAAATGGCGGAGAAGGCCGTGCCACGGCTGATCGGCCTCGGCACCGGGCGCAACTGGAACACGGTCATCAAGCTCGCCACGCTCGCTGAAGTCTGAAAAATCGGACTTGATGTCAAAAATACTGGACATTATGCCTTTGACAAACCCGTTCCCATATCTGGGGATCGCTGATATGGCGGTCGGATGGGGATCAGCAGCTTTGTTGGAAAGAACGTCGGACCGTCCGCGTGGATCGCGGGTGGCTTCATGGTCGGAGCCTACGGGTTCATCACGGACGTTCGGGACATGGTGACGCTCGGCGTTCAGCCCGACTACATCCAACTGGCTGGGTTTTGCTTGTTCTCGGTGGGCGTCGTCTCGATGCTCTATCGCCAGCACGTCATGCTGGAATCCAAGCTGGCGGGCGCTTCACCGGTAGCGGCGGCGGCATTCGAACCAGCGCGTCCCGACCCGACCCGTCCGCCGCCCGTCGCCGAGCCCGAGTCTCGCCCGTCCTCATCTCCGGTGACTGATCGTAAGTTCACTCCGGCGTCGGTAGCGAAGGAGTTCCTAGCGATGCATCGCCGAAGGCATACGGAGGGTGAGGTAAACGCGCTTTTGCGGCCTCACAGCGGACAATGGATCAAAATTACTGGCGTCGTGGCGCAGGTCACGGGGACGAAGGATCGCGTCTTCGTCCGCATGAAACCGTCGAACAGCTGGGAGCACGATTCCTTTACCGCCACCTTCGATCCGCGCTTCCTCCCGACCCTTGAGCGCATGGCGATAGGTGACAAGGTCGTCGCTAACTTCGAGATAGTGGACACAGATTTCGGCCCCCGCCTCCAAAACGGCGAGATGCTTTAGTCGAGCAAGCCCGTCATTTCCGATCGCGCACCGGCTTCGCCTCTTTCGGCGGGATTGGCGCGGCGACGATGTGCTGAACCACCCGCTCGAAATGCTCGGGGGCCGCGTCCGCCTCTAGCTCGCGGGCCATGTCCTTAAACTTGTCAGACTGGGGCTTGGGATCTGTCATGACGCCCTATAGCACGTTAGGCAGCTTGTCCGGGGCTTCGGGGGCCTGTGGCGTCTGGCGTTTCGCCTTCTTGAAGAACAGATTCAGGTAGTCCTCAAGGTCTTGATATCCCTCGGCCGTAAGGTCACCCGGGTATGCCAAGATCGCGTCTCCGCCGTTAGGCAGGTTGATCACAAACTTCCGCATGCCCGCAGGGGCGTCGAAGGTCTGGGGGGTTGGCGGTGGCGGCGGCGGCGGGGTCTTTTTCAGGGTATCAGCGGTGTCCATTGGGGCCTCCTCGAACTCAACACTGTCCGATTCTTCCGCTTCTGAACCCTCAATACCACCACTTTCGAATGCTTTCTCTTGCTCCAAATAGCGGCAAGTCTCCAAGTAGGCCTTGGTCACCGGCGTGATGGCCCGATCCAGAAAGTTCTCTCGTTTGAGATATGATTCCAGCGCGCCCTCTGACACGTGGCCGCCTCCAAAGCGTTCACGCAGGTCCTTGAAGATTTGAGGGTTGAAGGCCGAAAGCACGAGTGCCCGCTTACGATCCTCCGGCTTGTCGGGGTGAATGATGTCGAGTGCGAGTTGACTAACCCGTATCTCGCCCTTGGCGACCTTCTCAGTGAGTCCATAGTGAGCCAGCGTAGCGAGAGCTTTGTCTGACGCCCCGCTCGATCCGCCGTATCCAATGTGTTTGGCAGCAACCTCCCGATCAATCGGGTTGCGACGGTCAGCGTCGAAGATCATCCGCACGCTTTGGATGGCTTTGGGGAGCGAGGAGTTGGGATAACCGGGGCTTTGAACGCGGGCCATTTCGGACCTCCAATGAAGCAGCGATCCGTGGTTACCAGAAGCAGCCGACAGAAGCAACGGGAGGGAGCGGCGAAAAGCAGCCGAAGCAATTGGCGTTGACGGGGCGGGGCATCGGCGCCACATTGCGGCGTCAACACGGAGGCGAAGATGATTCTCAGGAGGGTTGCTCGTGCCGCATCACGCTCATGGCTGCGGTAGGGGCTGATTGAAAAGACCGCCAAGCCCTTCGCGGGGGCTGGCGGTCCTAGTGGGCCAAGAAAGACGGATCCATACTGGCGGTCGTGCACATAGCACGGCCGCCTTCTTTTTGGAATCCCTCGCTGGCGGTGGCGTCGTCGATGCCGCCCGTTAGGCGTGGGCTTCGGCCCCGCCGTCAGGCCTGCGGTAGGTAAGGCGCTTACCAACGATCCCTTTCAGGGCGCGTTCAGCGCGCTCCACGTCCTCGCAGCCCAGCGCCGACCGGTTCGAATAGCGGAAGTCGAACTCCGCCAGATAGCGATGCAGGTGCTTCTTGGAGCAGTGCTGGTAGGTGCCCTTCATGCCGCGCTTGAAAACGGAGAAGTAGTTCTCGACCGTGTTCGTCGTGACCATCGGGTCGCCGTAGCGGACGTATTCGTCGGCCGCGTGGTTCACGGTCTCATGGCTGGCGAAGTGACGGCCGATCGATTGGAAGCGGTGGGCTTCGTCGGTCATGAGGGCAGCTTCGCGCTGGACGTTCGCCAGCACGATGGGGCCGATGGTTTCGGCTTTCAGGTCGTCGATCACGCACGAGCGGGCGCGGCCGGTCTCACGGTCGATCAGGGTCAGCACCTTCATCTTGTGCATGTAGCCCGACTTGACCGGCATACCGGGCTCACGGCCGAAGAAGGTCTCGTCCGCTTCGACCGCGCCGCCGCCACCGCCGAAGGCCGACAGGTCGCCCGAACGCATGGCCTCGCGGATGCGGTGCGAGAGGAACCACGCGGTGCGGTAGGTGCATTCCAGGGTGCGCTCCAGCTGCTTGCTGGAGATGCCCTTTTTGGACGAGCACATAAGGTAGATCGCTTGCAGCCACTTGTGCAGGGGCAGGTGGCTTTCCTCGAAGATCGTGCCGATCCGGACCGTGAACTGGCGCTTGCAGTCGCCGCACTTCTTCAGGCCCATGCGGACCTTCTTTTCGGCGTTCGGCTTGATCGCATAGACCTTGACCGAACCGCACGTCGGGCAGTGCGGGGTGCCGCCCCAGATGATGCCTTCGACAAAAGCGAAGGCGGCAGCTTCATCGTGAAAGTAGGGCTTCGACAGAACGGACACGGGTGATCTCCTTACCCGTCCACACTACATCGTGACGTGGGTTTGTCAAAGGCATAATGTCCAAAATACTGGACACCATGTCCGGTTCGTGCGACACGAACTCCGCCGCTCCTCTGCGGCCGGAGCCCGCCCATGTCGTTTCGCGAAAAGCATCTGTGGATCAGCATCGTCACCACGGTGGCGGTCTGGGGCTACTACTACTGGCGTCTCGTCGAGGCGGTCCGCACGGGCGCGCTGACCGACCCCGGCTTCGCCTTCGCCATGGGGGGCCTGTTCGTCGTCTGCCTGATCGTGGTCTCGGTCATCGAGGTCGCCCTGACCTTCATCGCCACGGCCACCACGCCGAAGGCCGAAAAGGCCGCGCGCGACGAGCGCGAGCTGCTGGCCTCGCTGAAGGCCAGCCACGTGTCGCTGATGGCCCTGATCGCCGTGGTCTTCAGCCTGGCCATCGCCGCCTATGTCGTGGGCTTCCTGAACGCCGCCTCGCCTCTCGGGCCCAAACTGCCCATGACGCCGACCAACGCCATGATCCTGTTCGCCAACATCCTGATGGCCGCCGTGATCGTGTCCGAGCTGATCCGCTACGTCTTCAACGTCGCCCTGCTGCGTCGGGCCTACTGAATGGCCCCCCTGCTCGGCCGGCCGCCGCCCCCGATCAAGAACCGCATCCGCGAGCTGCGCTTCCACGCCGGCGAGATGACCCAGGCCGCGCTGGCCGAGAAGATCGGCATGACGCGCCAGACCATCGTCGCCATGGAGCAGGGTCGCTACTCGCCCAGCCTCGAGGCCGCCTTCCGCATCGCCGCCGTCTTCGGCGTCGAGATCACAGAGGTGTTCAGCTGGGCGGGCGACGACGCCGGCTGATGCCTTACGACCGCTTCTGACGCACCGGCATGGCAGGCTTTCCGCCATGTCCGACCTCAACGAACCCTATCGCGTCCGCTCGCCCGAGACCTGGCAGGCCGCGCGCGAGGCCTATCTGGCCGGCGAACCGGCCGAGGCGGTCTGCGAACGCTTCGACCTCGGCCTCTCGGCCTTCCGCAAGCGCGCCCGCGAGGACGGCTGGCGTCGCGCCGACCAGCCCGATCCGCCCCCGGACGCGCCGTTCGAGGAGGACGACGAGACGCTGGACCCATCCGACCTGGCCGACCTCGCCTGGCGCCGCCTCACACGCGCCGTCAGCCTGGGCCGGTCCGCCGAGGCCTCGCGCTGGCTGAAACTCCATACCGAGCTGACCGCCCCCGAGCGCGCCCGCCGGCGCGAGGCCGCCCGCGCCGAAGCCGCGCAGGCCCGCGACGCCGACGACGCCGACGTCCGCGCCATCACCCACGTCGCGCGCCATCTGGCCCTCGACCCCCATCTTTTGCGCAGCCCGCCCGTCGGCCCCGGCCCCGGCGAAGTCCACGATGTACACCCTGTACACGGTGTTTCCCCACACCGCCCCGCCAACCGCGCCGAGCGCCGCCGCCTCGCCCAGAAAGCCCGTGCCGGTCCCGCGCCCTGAGCCGCCCTTTCGCAGGCCGAAGCGGCTTGGTAAGCCCGGCTCACCTTCAGGAGGCCCCCATGACCGACACCTATTCCACCCTGCTGATCGAGCGGCACGCCGACGGCTATGCGGTCGTGACCCTGAACCGGCCCGAGGCGCTGAATGCGTTGAACTCCGCCCTGTTCGCCGATCTGGCGGCCTTCCTCGACGCGGTCGAGCATGACGACAGCGTCCGCTGCCTGATCCTGACCGGCTCGGGCGACAAGGCCTTCGCCGCCGGCGCCGACATCAAGGAGATGGCCGACCAGACCTATGCCGAAATGTACCGGGGAAATTTCTTCGCCTTGGGCCACGACCGGATCGTCCGGTTCAGGAAGCCCATCATCGCCGCCGTCAACGGCTTTGCTCTGGGCGGCGGGTGCGAGCTGGCCATGCTGTGCGACTTCATAGTGGCCTCGGAGAAGGCGAAGTTCGGCCAGCCGGAGATCAACCTGGGCGTCGCGCCCGGCATCGGCGGGTCCCAGCGCCTGACGCGGCTGGTGGGCAAGTCCAAGGCCATGGACATGGTCCTGACCGCCCGCATGATGGATGCGGCCGAGGCCGAACGCGCCGGCCTCGCCTCCCGCGTCGTCCCTCACGACCAGCTGCTGGACGAGGTCCGCAAGATCGCCGCCCGCATCGCCGCCCAGAGCCCGCTCGCCGTCATGGCCAACAAAGAGATGGTCAACGCCGCCCTGGAGACGACCCTGACCCAGGGCGTCCAGTTCGAACGCCGCCTTTTCCACAGCCTCTTCGCCTTCGAGGACCAGAAAGAAGGCATGGCCGCCTTCGTCGAGAAGCGGAAGCCGGAGTTCAGGGGGCGGTAGGGCCTGAGGACTAGGGATTAGGGATTAGGGATTAGGGATTGGAGATGGGTGCGGGCAGTTGGAGCACAGCGGCTCACTCCCGTTCTGCACCCCTCTAATCCCTAATCCCTAATCCCTCCCTTGCCCGACCCCGCCCCTTCCGCTATACGCCCCGGCTCTTGAAGATTTCCGCGCCGTGGACGGGGTGTCCGCGGCGTTTCCGTTGATAGGTTCTGACGAATGGCCAACAATGCCGGCGCCAAGAAAGCGATCCGCAAGATCGCCGCGCGCACCGAAGTGAACAAGTCGCGCCGCACGCGCGTCCGCACCTTCCTGAAGAAGTTTCAGGAAGCCGTGACCGGCGGCGACGCCGAAGCCGCCAAGGGCGCTTTCGTCCAGGCGCAATCCGAGGTGATGCGCGCCGTCACCAAGGGCGTGGTTCACAAGAACACGGGCTCGCGCAAGGTGTCGCGCCTGGCCGCCCAGCTGAAGAAAATGTCGGCCGCCTGAGACAGGCTTTCGACAGGCCGTCATCGGCCCGTCACGCGAAAATCCAGTGATTTCAACGGCGAGTGAGCTCATGCTCACTCGCCGTTTCGCCGTGTGCGGATAAGTCATCACAGGCGAAACGGGGCTCGCCGAACAGGCGAAACACCCATTTTCCCAAGCGGGATTTACGCTTAGCGGAGTCAACGAATTTAGTTGCCGTCACGCCAACGAATCAGCGTTGACCACCGCCGCCCCGGGCGTAAGTTTTGGCTCCTAACGCACTTCCATCCCTTCACGGATGAAGACGGAGCGGGGCCCCAGCGCCGCGCCGGCGGGAGCAGTCTGTCCGCAAGGTCGACCCCACCCCTGAAGCCATCGCTTCGAGGGACAGGAGAAGTCGTCCCTGATCCAGACCGGCCCTGCGTGGGTCCGGAACCGCACGGTTCCGGGGTGGCATGACTTTTTTGAGGCGATGAGGAAGATCATGGGGGGACTGGCGGTGGCGGCGGTGAACTTGACGGATCCGGAACGCATCTGGACGGAGGCGTCCCTGCGCCTTCGCGCCGAGATCGGCGAGGGACCGTTCAGCTCCTATATCGCGCCCTCCTCCGTCCGCGCCGACGGGGCCGGCCAGCTGATCCTGATCACCCCCACCGGCTATGCCCGCGACTGGGTGCGCAAGAACGCCCTGCGTCGCCTGAACGAGCTGTGGCTGGGCCTCGACGGCCTGTCGCGCCGGCTCGAGGTCCGCTGCCGCGCCGAGGTCGCCTCGGTGCCCCCGGCCTCGGCCGTGGCCGTCCAGGCGCTTTCGTCGGCCGGCCTGGAGACACCGGTGTCTCCGACCGTTCCGCCGGTCACCGACGGGGCCCGCGCCGTCCGCGCGGCGGGCCTGCAGGAGCGTCTGACCTTCGACAGCTTCGTCGAGGGCCAGGGCAATGCCTTCGCCCTGGCCATCGCTCGCCAGACCGCGTCCTGGGCCGACGGCCACTTCAACCCGATCTTCTTCTGCGGCCCCTACGGCTACGGCAAGACCCACCTGCTCAACGCCATCGCCTGGGAGGCCCAGCGTCTGCGCCCGGACGCCAAGGTCGTCTATCTGACCGCCGAGCGCTTCCTGTCGACCTTCGTCAAGGCGATGCAGGACCGCTCGACCGCCGCCTTCAAGGAGAGCCTGCGCTCGGCCGACATGCTGCTGCTGGACGACGTCCAGTTCGTCGGCGGCAAGGCCTCCACCCAGGAGGAACTGCTGTCGACCCTGACCGCCCTGATCGAGGACGGAAAGCGCATCGTCCTTTCGGCCGACCGCCCGCCGATGGCCCTGACCGAGGTCGAGCCGCGCCTGCGCAGCCACCTCGCCGCCGGCCTGACCTGCCCGGTCGAGCCCGCCGATCGCGCGCTCAAGATCGCCGTGGCCCAGAACCGCATCGCCGCCTTCGCCCGCATGGGCGTCGTCTCTGGCGAGGCCTCGCGCGACGTGCTGGAACAGCTGGTCGACCGCACCCCCGGCTCGGTGCGCGAACTGGAGGGGGCCATCAACACCCTCGCCGCCGCCGCCGGTCCGCGCCTGACCACCCTCGGCGCCGACGAGGCCGTGGCCCTGCTCGGCTCGGCGCTCCGCGGCGGCCCCGAGCGCCGCATCACCGTCGACGAGATCCAGAAGACCGTCGCCGAGCATTTCAACATGAAGCAGGCCGACCTGCTGAGCGAGCGCCGCACCCGCGCCGTCGCCCGTCCGCGCCAGATCGCCATGTGGCTATGCAAGCAGCACACGACCCGCTCCTATCCCGACATCGGCCGTCGCTTCGGCGGGCGCGATCACACCACCGTCCTGCACGGCGTGCGCAAGATCGAGGAGCTGATGCCCCAGGACGACCAGATCGCCCGCGACGTCGAGGCGTTGACGCGCAAGCTGCGGGGGTAGCTAGGGATCAGGGATTAGGGATTGGAGGGCAGGCCATCACCGCAAAGGTGTTTGGCTCTAATCCCTAATCCCTAGTCCCTTTCTTGCCCCACGCCCTCAATCCGCTAGTGTCCGAAGTCCTTACCCGCGACCTCGTATGAGTCGCCGCCGGACGCCCAAGAAGACCCCATGCAGCTGACCATCGAACGCTCCGCCCTTCTGAAGGCCCTCGGGCATGTGCAGAGCGTGGTGGAGCGCCGGAACACCATCCCGATCCTGTCCAACGTCCTGTTGTCGGCCGGCCGCGATCGCCTGAGCTTCGCCGCGACCGATCTGGACATGGAGATGGTCGACGAGGCCGAGGCCACCGTCCAGGTCGAGGGTCAGATCACCGCCCCCGCCCACACCCTGTACGAGATCGTCAGGAAGCTGCCCGACGGGGCCGAGGTCGCCCTGATCTACAACGGCGACGATCCGCGCCTGACGGTCCAGGCGGGCCGGTCCAAGTTCAACCTGCCGGTCCTTCCGGCCGGCGACTTCCCGGTCATGTCGACCGACACCTCCGGCGTCCGCTTCACCCTGATGAAGGAGGACCTGGCCCGTCTGATCGACAAGACGCGCTTCGCGGTCTCGACCGAGGAGACGCGCTACTATCTGAACGGCCTGTATCTCCACACCGTGGCCGAGGCCGGCATTCCCCTGCTCCGCGCCGTCGCCACCGACGGCCACCGCCTGGCCCTGGCCGAGACCCCCGCCCCCGAGGGCGCCGCCGGCGGTCCGGGCGTCATCGTGCCGAGGAAGACCATCGACCAGGTCCGCCGCCTGCTGGACGACGGCACCGGACCCGTCGAGATCCAGGTCAGCCCCCAGAAGATCCGCTTCGAGTTCGGCCAGGCCAGCCTGACCTCCAAGGTCATCGACGGCGCCTTCCCCGACTACATGCGCGTCATCCCCAAGGGGAACGACAAACAGGCCGACATCGACAACGCCGTCTTCGCCTCCGCCGTCGACCGGGTCGCCACCATCTCGGCCGAGAAGAGCCGCTCGGTGAAACTGGCCTTCGAGCTGGACCGCGTGACCCTGACCGTGCGCAACATGGAGGCCGGCCAGGGCGTCGAGGAGGTCGAGATCGGCTATTCCGAAGCCCCCTTCGAGATCGGCTTCAACGCCCGCTACCTGCTGGACGTCGCCGGCCAGATCACCGGCGAGAACGCCACCTTCCTGTTCGCCGACCCCGCCAGCCCGACCCTCGTCCTCGATCCGGGCGATCCGGGCGTGCAGTATGTGCTGATGCCGCTGCGGGTGTGACGCTTCGTCGTTAGACGAGGGCGCTTTGAAGCGTGGCGAAATACCAGACCCAGATCGCCAGAATGGTCGCCAAGGCGATCATCTGAACCCAACGGTTCCGGCTGAAAGTCGCTGCCAGACTGGCAGCCAGGGTCGGCCAACTCGCGCTGTTCGAGGCGATCCAGTTCTCGCTCGATGACCCGTAGAGATAAACCGTCGCGATCGTCAGCACCGTGTTGACGGCGAAGAGGGCGGCATACTTGCGGCCTTCCTGCTGGTGGAAGGTCCGCATATCGGCAGGTCCATCCTGCGGGATCGCGGGGCTGACCAAGCGCGACAGCAGGTAAAGGACGCAGGCCACGATGAAGAAAACGATGACGGTCGCCATCGGCCAACTGGCCTGGGACTGAAGATCCCATAGGCTGAGCCACCAGGCCACTATCGCCAGCATGATGTTCAGCATCCAGCCGGCATGAAGCCAGGAGAACCGAACTCGATCACTGGCCCTGACCATGTCGCCCACGGCGGCCAGAATCTGCGCCACGCCAAGGGCGTAGACGAAGGAGTAGAGGGTCATCACGAATTCGAACGCGTTCATCGCGAGACCCCCTTTTGCGGCTACGATCGCGCTATGCCCTTCTAAGTCAAGACGAGCGCAATCCGGCGCGGACAAGAGCGAGAGCTGGAGTTGACCGCTAGACTGGATCGATTTGAGCGCTTCGAGATCACCACCCGCGACCAGTGGCGCGACTGGCTAACCGCCAACCACCGGCAGACCGACAGCGTCTGGGTCGTGACCTGCAAGGCCGGCGCATCCCGACCCCGCGTCCCCTATGACGACCTCGTCGAGGAAGCCCTGGCCTTCGGCTGGATCGACAGCCTGCCGAGGAAGCTAGACGCCGAGCGGACCATGCTCCTGATGTCGCCCCGAAAGCCCGGCTCCAACTGGTCCGCCGTCAACAAGGCGCGGATCGAGAAGATGACGGCCGCAGGCCTCATGCACCCCGCCGGCCTCGCCAAGATCGAACTGGCCAGGGCGGACGGATCGTGGACCGCGCTCGACGCCGTCGACCGGCTGGACGTGCCCGCCGACCTCGCCACCGCCTTCGACCAGCGCCCGGGATCGGCCGAGGCCTTCGCCGCCTTCCCGCCCTCGACCCGGCGCGGCATCCTGGAGTGGATCGGCAACGCCAAGCGACCCGAGACCCGCGCCGCCCGCATCGCCGAAACCGCCGACAAGGCCGCACGCGGCGAACGCGCCAACCAGTGGCGCGGCCGGGGCTGACCGCCTATCACCGGATCGCCTTGATCCGTTCGCTGACCCTCACCGATTTCCGCTCCTACGCCTCCGCCCGGCTCGACGTCGGTCCGGGGCCGGTGGTGCTGCATGGGCCGAACGGGGCGGGCAAGACCAATGTGCTGGAGGCGCTCAGCCTGTTCACCCCCGGCAAGGGGCTGCGCGGGGCGACGGCGCAGGAGATGGGGCGGCGCGAGCCGGGCGAGGCCGGCGGCCGGGCGTGGGCCGTCGCTCTGACGCTGACCGGCGACGACGGCGAAGACATCCGGCTGGGCACCGGCGTTCAGGTCGCCGGGGCCGGGCGACGGATGGTGCGGATCGAGGGCGAGACGGCCCAGCCCGGCCGCCTGCTGGATCACCTCCGCCCCGTCTGGGCCACGCCCGAGCACGACCGGCTGTTCTCCGACGCTCGGGCCGAGCGGCTGAAGTTCTTCGACCGTCTGGTCTTCGCCGCCGACCCTGGCCACGCGGCGGCGGTCGCGGGCTATGAGAAGGCCTTGCGCGAACGCCTGCGCCTGCTGGTCGACGGCGCCGAAGGCCGCGAGGCTGACCCCCTCTGGCTCGACGCGCTGGAGGTCCGGCTGGCCGAGACCGGGGCCCGCGCGGCCCGCGCCCGGGCCCAGGCCCTGACCGTGCTCCAGGCCGCGATCGACGCCCGCTCCGAACGCCCCTTCCCCCAGGCCGACCTGGCCTTGGCCGGAGAGACGGAGACCCTGGCGGCAGAGGGGGCCGACGAGACCACCCTGGCCACCGCCATCCGCGACGGCATGGCCCGGGCCCGCGGCCGGGACGCCGCCGCCGGCCGGTCCCTGTTCGGGCCGCACCGCGCCGACCTGACCGCGCTCCACCGGGCCAAGAACCGCCCGGCGGCCGAGGGCTCCTCGGGCGAGCAGAAGGCGCTGGCTCTGAACCTGATCCTGGCCCAGGTCGGCCGGCTGGCGACCGGCGGGGCCGCTCCCGTCCTGCTGCTGGACGAAGCCCCCGCCCACCTCGACGCCGACCGCCGCGCGGCCCTGTTCGACGAGATCACAGCCCTGGGCCTGCAGGCCTTCATGACGGGCACCGAGGCCGAGCTGTTCGCGCCCCTGCAAGGCCGCGCCGCCTTCGTCCGCGTCGAAGGCGGCGAGCTGATCCCCGGTTAGGTCAGCAAGCGAACCCTTCGATGGCCTGCGGCCCGCGGGAGCGAGGCCGTTCAGGCCGTCGCCGGATTGACCTCGCCCTCCTGGCGCAGGCCCGGCGGCTTTCCGCCCAACCGGTCCATGAACAGGAAGACGAAGGGGTTCAGCGAGATCGACAGCAGGGCCGCGGCCAGGATCAAGTCGTGCGTCCCCTGGGTCAGCGCCCCCAGCGACATCCCCAGCGCGGCCAGGATGAAGGAGAACTCCCCCACCTGCGCCAAACTGGCGCCGACCGTCAGACTGGTGGCCCGGTCCAGCTTGAAAACCGAGGTGATGGCCAGCGCCGCCACCGTCTTGCCGACCAGAACGATCGCCAGCACGCCCAGCACCGCCAGAGGCTCACGCCACAGGATGGTCGGGTCAAACAGCATGCCGACCGACACGAAGAACAACACCGCGAAGGCGTCCCTGAGCGGCAGCGACCGCTCCGCCGCATTGTGCCCCAGCGGCGTCCCGTTCAGCACCAGCCCGGCCAGGAACGCCCCGAGCGCGAAGGAGTGGAACAGCTGATAGGCGATCCAGGCGATGCCCAGCGCGATGGCCAGCACCCCGAGCGTGAACAGCTCCCGCGACCGGGTGTGGGCGATCCGCACCAGCACCCAGGGCAGCACCCGCCCGCCGACGAACAGCATGGCCGCCACGAAGGCCGCGACCTTCACCAGCGTCCAGCCGACATTGAGCCCCAGCGCCGCCGGATCGAACACGGCTCCGGCCGGCAGCACCAGCATCGGCAGCATGACCAGCGCCAGCACGATCACCAGATCCTCGACGATCAGCCAGCCGACGGCGATCCGCCCGACCTCGCCCTTGTTCTGACGCCGTTCCTCCAGCGCCTTCATCAGGACGACCGTGGACGCGACCGAGAGGGCAAACCCCATCAGCAGGGCCTCGACGTCGCTCATCCCCAGGGCGAACCGCCCCAGCAGCCAGCCCATGCCCGTCGCCGACGCGATCTGGACCAGCGCCCCGGGCACGGCGACCTTTCGGACCTTCATCAGATCGGCGGGCGAGAAATGCAGGCCGACCCCGAACATCAGCAGGATGACCCCGATCTCGGCCAGCTGGGGCGCGAGCGTCGTGTCGGCCACGAAGCCGATCGTATAGGGCCCCACCACGATGCCGGCGACCAGGTATCCGACCAGGGGCGACAGCTTCAACCGGTTGGCGATCATCCCGAAGGCGAACGCCAGCACGAAGGCCGCAACCAGGGTGGAAATCAGGTTGTCGGCATGCGGCATCGGCGCTCCAGGCTGCGGGCGGTGGTCCTTCTCGGGGGGTGCTCCACGATATGGGACGAAAAGGGCCAACGGCAAGGCTGCAAAGGCCCGCCAAAGCTCGCTTTCGGCACGGAAAATCCTATATAAACGACGCATCCGGACGACGGGATTCGCTCGATCGGATGAACAGCCCCTTCGGCGGGTCAGGCAGCGCGACGCTCAGCCTTCAGGCCCCGCCATTCCGGACGATTGAATGACCGACGAACCCCTGAACGACGCAGACTCCGGCCGCACCGCGGACACCGCCGAAGAGGCCGCCTACGGCGCCGACTCCATCAAGGTGCTGAAGGGTCTGGACGCCGTTCGCAAACGCCCCGGCATGTACATCGGCGACACCGACGACGGCTCAGGCCTGCACCACATGGTCTATGAGGTCGTCGACAACGCCATCGACGAGGCGCTCGCGGGTCACGCCGACCTGGTCGAGGTGATCCTGAACGCCGACGGCTCCGTCACCGTCACCGACAACGGGCGCGGCATCCCGGTCGACATCCACGAGGGCGAGGGCGTTTCGGCGGCCGAGGTCATAATGACCCAGCTGCACGCCGGCGGTAAGTTCGACCAGAACTCCTACAAGGTCTCCGGCGGCCTGCACGGCGTGGGCGTCTCGGTGGTCAACGCCCTGTCGGACTGGCTGAAACTGGTCATCTTCCGCAACGGCAAGCGCCACGAGATGCGCTTCGAGCGCGGCGACACGGTCGAGAGCCTGCGGGTGACCGGCGATGCCCCGATGCGCGAGAACGGCAACGTCCTGTCGGGCACCCAGGTGACCTTCTATCCGTCGGTCACGACCTTCAGCCACATCGACTTCGACCTGAAGACGCTGGAGCATCGGCTGCGCGAGCTGGCCTTCCTGAACTCGGGCGTGGTCATCAAGCTGGCCGACCACCGCCACGCCGAACCCTTCGAGGAGATCCTGCACTATGAGGGCGGCGTCGAGGCCTTCGTGCGCCACCTGGACAAGTCCAAGTCGCCGATCCTCAAGGACGTCATCGTCATCCGGGGCAAGAAGGAGAACATCGAGATCGATCTCGCCCTGTGGTGGAACGACAGCTACCACGAGACCATGCTGTGCTTCACCAACAACATCCCCCAGCGGGATGGAGGCACCCACCTGTCGGCCTTCCGCGCCAGCCTGACCCGGGTCATGAGCGCCTACATGGAAAGCTCGGGTGCCCTGAAGAAGGAGAAGGTCGCCCCGACCGGCGAGGATGCGCGCGAGGGCCTGACCTGCGTCCTGTCGGTCAAGGTACCGGACCCCAAGTTCAGCTCCCAGACCAAGGACAAGCTGGTCTCCTCCGAGGTCCGCCCGGCGGTCGAGGGCCTGTGCTCGGAAGGCCTGTCCCAGTGGTTCGAGGAACACCCGGTCGAGGCCAAACAGGTCGTCGCCAAGATCATCGAGGCCGCCTCGGCGCGCGAAGCGGCCCGCAAGGCCCGTGATCTGACACGGCGGAAGTCCGCGATGGACATCTCCTCCCTGCCCGGCAAGCTCGCCGACTGTCAGGAGCGCGATCCCGCCAAGTCCGAGCTGTTCATCGTCGAGGGTGACTCCGCCGGTGGCTCGGCCAAACAGGCGAGGAACCGCGAGAATCAGGCGGTCCTGCCCCTGCGCGGCAAGATCCTGAACGTGGAACGGGCCCGGTTTGACCGGATGCTGTCGTCCGAGCTGATCGGCACCCTGATCCTGGCGCTGGGCACCGGCATCGGGCGCGACGACTTCAACGCCGACAAGCTGCGCTATCACAAGATCATCCTGATGGCCGACGCCGACGTCGACGGGGCCCACATCCGGACGCTGCTCTTGACCTTCTTCTATCGGCAGATGCCCGAGCTGATCGAGCGCGGCCACGTCTTCATCGCCCAGCCGCCGCTCTACAAGGTCTCCAAGGGCAAGCAGTCGCGCTACCTCAAGGACCAGTCCGAGATGGACTCCTACCTCATTGAGGAGGGTTCCACGGACGCCGAGCTGGACTTCCAGTCGGGCGAGCGCCGCATCGGCAACGACCTGATGGCCCTGGTCCGCGAAGCCAAGGCCTTCAAGGCGGGCGTGGATCGCCTGAGCCAGCGCGCCCCCGCCTTCGCCATCGAACAGGCGGCCTTGGCCGGTCTGTTCGCCGAGGACGGCGACCCGGCCGCCCGCGCTTCGGCCGCCGCCGACCGCCTGAACCTCTATGCCGAGGAGGGCGACGGGGCCTGGACCGGCTCGGCCGGGCTGCAGGGCGCGGTGGTGTTCGAACGCAGCCGCCGCGCGGTCAAGGAGACCATCGTCCTGGAGGAACAGCTGATCCGGTCTCTGGACGCCCGGCGCCTGGCCGAGCGGGCCGCCAACTTCGACCGTCTGTTCGACAGCCCGGCGACCTATCGGCGCAAGGACAAGTCCGTCCAGGTGCGCGGGCCGCTCGACTTGCTGACCGCCGTGTTGGACGCCGGCAAGAAGGGCCTGTCGATCCAGCGCTACAAGGGCTTGGGCGAGATGAACCCCGACCAGCTGTGGGAGACGACGCTCGACGCCAACGCCCGCACCCTGCTGCAGGTCAAGGTCGACCACGCCGACGACGCCGACGACCTGTTCGCCAAGCTGATGGGCGATGTCGTCGAACCCCGCCGCGAGTTCATCCAGGAAAACGCCCTGGACGCTGCGGTGGACGTCTAGGTCAGGGCCGACCCGCGTCGATATAGGCCCGGATGGAGGCGTGGGCGGCTCCGCTCGGCACCAAGTCGTCGCAGGCCAGATCCTTGATCGCCTCGTCCAACGAGCGGGGCCGCACCGCCGTCCAGGGCTCCCCGGTCTCGAAGGTCTCGGAGCCCTCTCCATCCTCGAACACCTCGGTCGAGCTCAACACCTGGGTCTCGGCGGCGGCGCAGCGGATGCCGAAGATATCGACCACATGGGCATAGTTGCCGGCGTCGCCGGCATTGGCGACCCGGGCGATGCTGACGCGCAGCTCCTCGCCTTCGGGCCTGACACTCGACAGGTCGATCAGATAGTTGGACTGGCCGCTGCGCGAAAACACCTTCCACTGCGGCCCGGCCGGCGCCTCGGCCTGCATGACCTCCGTCGCCGGAGCCTCGGCGGGCGGCGCGTCCTGCGTCATCGCGGCCCCACCCAGCCCCGTCATCGCCACGGCCGTGGCCATACCCCAGATCCAGCGCATCGGTTCCTCCCCAGGACTTTTGTCTGCATCCTGTTACACGCCCGTCGCACCCCAAGATCAAGAGCGCCCTTGGTCAACCAAAGGCCGCGATCCTCGTTCATCCGAAACCCATGACCCGCCTGATCGCCCTCTTCTCGGTTCTGCTGTTCGCCCTGCCCGGCGTGGCCTCGGCGCAAGGGCGGGACCGGCCTTTCACCTCGGACCGGATCGTGGTCGAGACGCGCGGGTCGGGCCGCGACGTCATCCTCATCCCCGGCCTGGCCTCGACCGGAGACGTCTGGCAGCGGACGGCCGACCGGCTGGACGACGACCACCGGGTCCATGTCGTCTCGATCCGGGGCTTCGGCGACGTGCCGCCGGGGGCCAACGGAGGTGGAGCCTTGGTCGCGCCCGTCGCGTCGGAGCTGCGCCGCTACATCGCCGAGCGCCGGCTGGATCGCCCCGCCGTCATCGGCCACTCCATGGGCGGCCTGGTCGCGCTGAAGGCCGCCGCCGACGCGGGCCGCGATCGCCGCAACCCGATCGGCCGGGTGATGATCGTGGACGCGACGCCCTTCTTTCCCAGCCTGATCAGTCCCGGCGCCACGACCGGCGACGTCGAGCCCATCGCCCAGATCGCCTATCAGGCCCTGTTGCTGCTGGGCGACGCGGCGCTGCGCAACCAGCCGACCCTGATCGGACGAGAACTGGGCGGGGCGGCCGACAGCGTGTTCGGCTCATTGGGCTGGCAGGGCGGCGACCGCCAGGTCCTGGCCCAGGGCCTGTACGAAGTCATGACCACCGACCTGCGCCACCGCCTGCCCGACATCACCGCGCCCGTGACCGTCGTCTACGGCTGGAGCCCCGACGACACCTCCCCCCGCGCCCGCCTCGACGCCCTGTTCCAGGCCGGCTACCGCAGCCTTCGCGCCCCCGCCCGGTTCGAGCGGATCGAGGGTGCCGAGCACATGGTCATGATCGACCAGCCGCAGAGGTTCCTCGCAGCGGTGAGGCGGTTTTTGGGGTGAGTGCGGTCAGAACCGGCGGATCAGCGACAGGCTGACCGAGTAGAGCGTCGGCTCGTAGGAGAAGCGGCTTCCGGAACCGGCATAGGCGGGTGCCGTAGCTTCGATCGCGTCGTAACGGGCGAGGCTTGCCTCGGCGTTCAGGAGCCAGCGGTCCGTAAGCTTGGCGTCGACCGTTGCACCGATCACGCCACCGAACAGGGTCTCGTTGGAGCTGCCGCTGATCGAGTAATTCGCGGTCGGGAAGCCTGTGAAGACAAGCCGGCTGCCGAGCGCATCGGTAAAGCCGACGATGCCAGCGACGGAGCTGTCCTGACGCAAGTTCAAGTCGGTGTTGACCAAAGAGGGGCCTGCGAACGCGGACACGAGGAAACGATCGCCGAGGGGCAGCCCTACCCTCAGCCGGAGGGAGGCCTCTTCCTGGGTCTCGAAATCCGCGACCAAGGTGTCAGTCGTCGTGGCTAGGCCGCCCTGCGGACGGTTGTTGCCGATCAGCGAGAGGTCGCGGGCGCTGACGAAGGACTCGCTGGTCACAGGACCGACAATGAAACTTCGGTCTGGTCCGTTCGCTCTCACTTCGCCCTCAACGCCCCAGACAAACCGACCGCGTTCAAACAGCCGACCGCCCTTCAGATTAAAGGTGCTCTCCCGATCCAGATTACGCTCGCGCGAAAAGCTGCGGGCGGTGGGAGTCGTTTGATAGTTCAGACGGCCATCGCGCGCGGGGTCTATTGATGCTTCGATCTCGCCATTGCGGCCGCCAACATCGCTCAGCCCCGCGCCGACATAGTAGCCGGCCCAGCCGCTATCCTGAGCCATCGCAGCCGAACCGCTTGCCAGGAGGGCGGCGATCGACGCCGCGGCGTAGATTTCAACACGACACATGTGAGCACTCGACCAGACTACAACTCTAGGGAGTTCCGCATACGAACGTCACGCGGTGATGACAAGCGGTGCCCCTACAACCACCCCGCCATCGCCTCGCCCGCCAGCATCTCGTCGTAGCTCGGCCTCGCGCGCACCACCGCCCACTCCGCCCCATCCACCAGCACCTCCGGCGCCAGCGGCCGGGTGTTGTATTCGCTGGACATCACCGCGCCATAGGCCCCTGCCCCCGTGAAGACGACCAGGTCTCCGGCCTCCAGCGGCGGCAGGGCGCGGCCCCGGGCGAAGGTGTCGCCGGTCTCGCAGACCGGGCCGACGATGTCGTAGGCGACGAGCTCGCCTTCTCGCACGACGACCGGCTTCACCTCGTGAAAGGCGTCGTACATGGCCGGGCGGACCAGGTCGTTCATGGCGGCGTCCAGCACCAGGAACCGCCGCCTATCGGCCCGTTCCGTGATCTGGATCACCCGGCTGACCAGCACCCCGGCGTTGGCGGCCAAAAGGCGCCCCGGCTCGAACGCCGCCTCGACGTCCAGACCTTCCAGCACCCGCGCCGTCATGGCGGCGTAGTCGGCGGGGCTCGCGGTCTGCGCCCCGCCCGAATAGGGCACGCCCAGCCCGCCGCCGAGGTCCAGCCGCGTGACCGACAGCCCCTGCCCCCTCAACGTCCGCGTCATCTCGGCCAGCAGGCGGAAGGCCGCTTCCAGCGGGGCTAGGTCGGTGATCTGGCTGCCGATGTGGCAGGCCAGGCCCACGGGCGTCACATGCGGGCTGGCCGAGGCACGGGCGTACAGCGCCATAGCCTCGTCGGCGGGGACGCCGAACTTGTCGCCCTCTCCGCCCGTGGTGATCTTGGCGTGGCCGCCCGCGCCGATCTTGGGGTTCACGCGGATGGCGATCTCGGGCGACGCGGATTTCGCCGCCGCGACCGCGATCAGCCGGTCCAGTTCGGCCGGACTCTCCACATTGATCTGGCGCACGCCCGCCTCGATGGCGAAGGCCAGTTCGCGGTCGGTCTTGCCGACGCCAGAGAAGATGATGCGGTCGGCCGGCACCCCGGCCTTCAGCGCCCGCCGGATCTCGCCCTCCGACACGGTGTCGGCCCCGCAGCCCTGTTTCGCCAGGGTCGCCAGCACCGACAGGTTGGAGTTGGCCTTGACCGCAAAGGCGATCAGCGCGCCGTTCAGCGGGGCGTGGGCGTCCAGCCCCTCGCGCAGCACGTGGTAGTGCCGGACCAGGGTCGCGGTCGAATAGACATAGACGGGCGTGCCGACCGCCTCGGCCAGGTCGGACAGGCGCACGTCCTCGGCGAACAGGGCTCCGTCGCGGTAGTCGAAGTGGTCCAAGGGCGTCCCTCAAATCCTCCCCCATTGGGGGAGGTCGATCCGAAGCGGAGCGAAGGAGACGGAGGGGGCATGACCCAGACGCCGATGTGCGCGGCTGGCCCCTCCACCGCTTCGCGGTCCCCCTCCCCCTACGGGAGAGGATTAAATCACTGCGGCTCCCGCCCGGCGGCGCTCGAGCCGAACGGGTTGGATGGGCCGCCGTCGACCGGCACCTGGCTGGACGGGCGATTGACCGTCGCCGGGTCGGGCAGGGCCGCAGCGTTGGCGTCGCGGGGCGCGCGCTCCGTCTCGCGCGGGCCCGGCGCCTCCAGCTCGGCCATGCGGCCGCAGCCCGCGGCGGCGAGGGCGATCAGCGCGAGGGCACCGAGAACGGGCAGCTTGTTCATGACCTGATCCTTCACGCGAGACGCGTCTTCCACTCGGCGATGCGCGCGCGGACCTGTTCCGGCGCGGTGCCCCCATAGCTCTGGCGGCTGGCGCAGGAAGCCTCAGGGGTGAGCACCTTGTAAACCGCCTCGGTGACGCGGGGATGGAGCGCCTGCAATTCGGCCAGCGGCAGTTGCTCCAGACCCACGCCCAGCGCCTCCGCACGTTTCACCGCCGCGCCGGTCACATGGTGCGCCTGGCGGAACGGCAGGTCGGCCTCGCGCACCAGCCAGTCGGCCAGATCGGTCGCCGTCGAGAACCCCCACCCCGCCGCCTCGGCCATGCGCGCGGTGTTCGGCGTGAAGGCCGCGACCATCGCCGTCATCGCGGTCAGGGCCAGGTCCAGCGCGTCCATGGCCTCGAACACCGGCGGCTTGTCCTCCTGCATGTCCTTGGAATAGGCCAGCGGCAGGCCCTTCATGACGGTGGACAGGGCCACGAACGCCCCCAGCACCCGCCCGGTCTTGGCACGCACCAGTTCGGCCGCGTCGGGATTGCGCTTCTGCGGCATGATCGACGACCCCGTCGTCAGGTCGTCGGGCAGGGTCACGAAGCCAAACATCGGCGTCATCCAGACCACGATCTCCTCGGCGAAGCGTGACAAGTGCCCCGCCGTGATGGAGGCCGCCGCCAGGGTCTCCAGCGCGAAGTCCCGGTCCGACACCGCGTCCAGGCTGTTCCGCATCGGCCCGTCGAAGCCCAGATCGGCCGCCGTCGCATGACGGTCGATCGGGAAGGGCGAACCGGCCAGAGCCGCCGCCCCCAGCGGGCTCTCGTTCATCCGGTTCCGGGCGTCGGCGAACCGCCCGGCGTCCCGGCCGAACATCTCCACATAGGCCATCAGATGGTGGCCCAGCGTCACCGGCTGGGCGGTCTGAAGGTGCGTAAAGCCGGGCATCAGGTCGCCCGCGTGCTGTTCGGCGCGGGCCAGCAGGGCCAGCTGCAGCGCCTTCAGCTGCGCGCCCGCCCGGTCGCAAGCGTCGCGGACCCACAGGCGGAAGTCGACCGCGACCTGGTCGTTGCGGCTGCGCGCCGTGTGCAGCCGCCCGGACGCCTCGCCGATCAGTTCCGACAGCCGCGCCTCGACGTTCAGGTGGATGTCCTCGAACTCGTCGCGGAACGGGAAGGTCCCGGCCTCGATCTCGGCCTGAATGGTATCCAGCCCCGCCAGGATCGCCGCGCCGTCCTCCGCCCCCACGATCCCCTGGGCGATCAGCATGCGGCAGTGGGCGCGCGATCCCGCCAGATCCTGGGCCCACAGGCGCCGGTCCACGCCGATGGAGACGTTGATGGCCTGCATGATGTCGGCCGGGCGCGACGAAAAGCGGCCACCCCACATGCCTTGACCTTCGGGCGACGGCGCGGCCTTAGTCGGAGCCGGGTCTTTGGAGTGGGGCATGAGCGGCTCGAAAAAGGGCGTCTGGATCGGCGGGGCGCTGGCGCTGGCCGTGCTCGCCGGGGGAACGGTCGGCACCCTATACGCCATGGGGGCCGGTCCTTTCAAAGGCACCGCCCCGGCAGAGGCGGAACAGAGCGAACTGGCCCGTTTCGCCGTTGGACCCCTGGCCGCACTGGAGGCCCCGGCGGTCCTGACGCCCGCCCCCGACTATGTCTTCAAGACCCGCGACGGGGTCGACACCCGTTTCGCCGAGTTCCGGGGCAAGGTGGTGCTGGTGAACCTGTGGGCCATGTGGTGCGCACCCTGCCGCACCGAGATGCCGACCATCGCGACCCTGGCCAGCGTCTACGAGGGCCGCGACCTGGTGGTCCTGCCGATCAATGTCGATACGGGAGCCGACGCCGTGGCAGACGCCCGGTCCTTCATCGACGTCCACAACCCCCTGCCCTTCTACTCCGACACCCGTTTCCAGCTGCCGTTCGAGTTCCCGGGCAAGGGCAAGATGCCCCAGACGATCCTGCTGGACCGTCAGGGGCGTATCCGCGCCGCCTTCTCGGGCGAAGCCGACTGGTCGAGCGCCGAGGCCCGCGCCCTGATCGACGCGGTGATGGCGGAGCCTGTTTAGGGCGCCACCCCTCGGCTCGCGGAGCATCGCTGCTTGAGCGCAGGTTGGGCGCTACCGCTCGGCTCGCGGAGCCTCGCTGCTTGAGAGCAGATTACTGCTGGGCGGGAGGCGTCGCGCCCGGACGGCCCTCGGCGGCGGCCTCGGCCTGGTTCTCTTCCAGCCGATCCGCCAGATTGCCCGCACCTTCCTCGACCGCCTGGGCCGCCTTCATGGCCCCGGACTCGATCACCTCGCCCGCAGCGGCGGCGCCTTCCTGAAGCTCTTGCCCGGCCTCGGAGGCGGCGGCTTCGGCGTTGTCGCCGGCGGCGTCCGCTTCTGCGGCGGTCTGGTCCTGCTCGGCCTCGGTGCAGGCGACGACGCCCAGCGACAGCGCTGCGACGGCGGAGAGGGCGAGGACGGAAGGAAGACGAATGCGCATGGAAAAACCCCGGTGAAGCTGTGGAACCTTGACCGTTAACGCGGCGCGTTCCGTTCGGTTGCGCGGCCCACCCCAGCTTGGCCGTAGCGCCCCATTAAGGTTTACGCGGCACTGTGTCCGCTGAACTGCGCGGAGCCTTCCGTTCCCATGCCCATGCCTGTCGAAGCGCTGCACGCCTGTCTGGCCGAGGCCTTTCCCGACGCCGAGATCGTGATCGACGACCTTGCGGGGGACGGCGACCACTATCGTGCGCGCATCGTCTCGACAGCCTTCGAAGGCCTGCCGCGGATCAAGCAGCACCAGATGGTCTACGCCGCCCTCAAGGGTCGGATGGGCGGCGAACTGCATGCCCTGGCGCTCGAGACCGCCGCGCCGGCCAAGGGAGACTGACGATGCGCTATCGCCCCTTCGGCGCCTCCGGCGGTGCCGTCTCCAGCCTGACGCTCAGCCTGGGCACCGACGCCCTAGCGCGCGGCGTCGCGGCGGCGAACGAGCTGATCTATGCGGCGCTGGAAGCCGGCATCAACTCGTACCGGCTGGAAACCGCCGATCCGGTCCTGGCCGAGGTGCTGGGTCAGGCCCTGTCCAACGTCGAGCGCAAACTGCTGTACGTCAGCCTGCAACTGGGGGCCGGCGACGGGCGCAAGGGCTCGGCCCGCGATTTCTCGGCGGCCGGGCTGACGGGGGCTATCGATCGGTGCCTGCACGTCTCGGGTCTGGGGTGGTTCGATCTGGCCAACCTGGAGGAACCCGGCGAACACGAGCTGTCGCAGGAATCTCTCGCCGCCCTGAAGGCGCTGCGGGCGACCGAGCGGGTCAAGTATCTGGGTGTCTCGGGCGATGGCGAGGTCATGGACGCCTATGTCTCGACCGGGGCTTTCGACGTCCTGGCCACGCCGTTTCACGTCAACGTCGACTGGCGGGTGCGCAGCCGGATGCGGGCCGCGCGCGAGCAGGACATGGTCATCCTGGCCTATGACTATTTTCCCGAGGCCCTGAACACCGAGAAGAAGGCCGCGACCGTCCATCAGCCGGTGGCGAAGAGGAAGCTCTTCGGCTTTGGTTCCGCCAAGCCCGAGCGGCCCAAGGACGATCCCCTGGCCGGGGCCGGCACCTTCGCCTTCCTGCACCGCACCCCGCACTGGACGGCCGAGGCCATCTGCCTGGCCCACGCCATGACCGACCCGAACGTCGCCAGCGTTCTGATCCGGGCCGACACCGTCGACCGCCTGGCCGTGCTGGCCGCCGTGCCCGAGCGCGACATGCCCCCCGGCCTGTCCGCCCAGATCGAAATGGCCAGAGTCGCGGCCTAGGCGTCGCGGCTTGAGGCCTGCCCGCGCGGCTTCGTGATCCGGCGCGACCTTGACCCCGGCCATCGCGGCACCTAGCTGACGGCCTGAACGAAAGGCGTCCTCCCGTGTCCGACACCGCTCTCGAAACCGCTGCCGATCCGATCCACGCCTTCATCGCCCAGGCGGTGACCGATCATCCCGTCGTGCTGTTCATGAAGGGCACGCCCGACGCGCCGCGCTGCGGCTTTTCCTCGCTGGTCGTCCAGATCCTTGACCAGGTCGGCGTCGAGTTCGTCGGCGTCGACGTGTTGCAGGACGATGGCCTGCGCGACGGCATCAAGGCCTTCACCGACTGGCCCACCATCCCCCAGCTGTATGTGAAGGGCGAGTTCGTCGGCGGCTCCGACATCGTGCGCGAGATGTTTCAGGCCGGCGAGTTGCAGGCCCTGATGTCCGAAAAGGGCGTTCCGACCGCCCAGGGCTGACCCGTGGCGCGCAAGACGCTGGAGCCCCGCTCGGACCGAGAGGTCTTCGAAGTGCCTTTGGTCATCCGGCCCGAGCACATCGACGACAACGGCCACGTCAACAACGTCGTCTATGTCGGCTGGCTGCAGGACGTGGGCACGGCGCACTGGACCGCCCGCTTCGACGCCACCACCCGAGCGCGCTGGTCGTGGGTCGCCCTGCGGCACGAGATCGACTACCTGCGCGCTTTGATGCCCGATTCCACCGCCGTCGCCCGCACCTGGGTCGGCGACCCGCAAGGGCCGCGCTTCGCCCGCTATGTCCGGATCGAGGACGGCGAGGGGCGGCTGTGCGCGCAGGGGGTATCGGACTGGTGCCTGGTCGACGCAACCACGATGCGCCCGACCCGCATTCCGGCCGATATGCTGCCGACCTTCGAGCGGCGCTGAGCGTCAAATAGCAACGCTTCGCATTGTTCAGGCGTTGCATGATCTGAACGACCCCGTTGCGCGTCGCCGGCGGTTTTCGGTTGCCCCGAGCCCCCTCGACCGCAATAGGTTTCGCCACGACTTCAATCGGCCCCAGAAAATCGGCCGTTGACCCTCCCTAGACAGTTCGGCCGGGTACGACTTTCGCTTCGCGAGTCTCCGGATCACCTGAAGGGCCAGCCATGGCTGCCCACCCGCCGCTGCATCCCGATGGTCCGTTGAGCCTGGCGCTGGCTGTTGTGGGGTCATCTACGGCCCCGCTCCTGCTTCTGGACCAGGCGTTGAAGGTCGTCGCCGCCAGCACATCCTTCTGCCGAACCTTCGACATCGATCCGGACCGCATCGTCGATCGCGCTCTGGGCGAGGTCGGCACCGGTGAGTGGAATAAGCCGCAGCTCAGGGTCCTGCTCGAGGCCACGGTGGGCGGAAACGCCGATATCGACGCCTATGAGATGGACCTGAAGGGTCCGCTACAGGGCGTGCGCAAACTGGTCATCAACGCCCGGAGACTGGACTACTCCGTCGACCAGCCCGTTCGACTGCTGATGACCGTCGAGGACGTCACGGTCGCGCGAGCCGATGATCAGTTGCGTGATGACCTTCTGCGCGAGAAGGGAATCCTGCTGCAGGAGCTGCAGCACCGGGTCGCCAACAGCCTGCAGATCATCGCCAGCGTGATCCTGCAGAGCGCGCGCCGAACCCAGTCCGACGAGGCCCGCTTGCATCTGAGGGATGCCCACAGCCGCGTCATGTCGGTCGCGGCCTTGCAGCAGCAGCTGGCCACCTCTCGCGTCGGCGAAGTCGAGTTGGCCCCCTACTTCACCCAGCTGTGCAAAAGCATCGCGGCGTCGATGATCCATGATCCCGCACGACTGACGCTCAGAGTCGAGGCCGACGACAGCGCGACCGCCGCCGATGTCTCGGTCAGCCTGGGGCTGATCGTGACCGAACTGGTCATCAATGCGCTCAAGCACGCCTTTCCCGGCGGACGGTCAGGTACGATCGTCGTCGGCTATGCGAGCCACGGCGCAAACTGGACCCTGACCATCGCCGACGACGGGGTCGGCATGCCCAAGGACGCCGCAAGCGCCACGCCGGGTCTGGGCACCAGCATCGTCGAAGCCCTCGCCAAACAGCTCCACGCCCGAATCCAGGTCGAGGGTCACAACCCCGGAACACGGGTGTCGGTGATCCATAGCCAGCTTGAGGCAGTGCAGAACCCCTCCCTCAGCGCCAGCGAAGCCGGCTAGATCGAGGGCGGAAGCTGATAGGGATTGTTCACCTGGACGCGCGAGCCCGGGGTCAGGCCAAGCTCCTCGAACGACCAGATGACCTCGACCCCGTCGGCCATCGGATGGTCGCAGGTGTCCTCGTCGATGCGCCGCAGCGTGATGGTCGAGCCGTCTCCGGCGCGGTCGACGACGGGCGTCAGGTCGCTCTTGTCGGTGCACCCGTTGGAGCTGACCCAGAACACCGCCAGGTCGCGAGTGATGGCGGCGGCGTGGATCGGCTCGATCTGGCCCGGCATGGCAAGACGCGCGGTCTGCTCACCGCGCGGGAAGAGGGCGCAGGCGGACGTCGCCAGTGCGGCGGCGACGATCAGACAAACTGTGCGGATGGGAGCCACGCCACCGATCCTCAGAAGAACAACCACAGACCGATAGTCTCCCAATTCGGCCCCGGGCGCACCTGATATTCTGTTAATCTCCGCCGGGCAGATCGAGGCGGTGCAGCTCGACCCCGATTGCGATCACGGCGACCCCTCCGGAGTGACGCACGACCCGGACCTTGTTGACCGCATTACCTATCTGCACCGGTGCCCAGGTCGCGCCGCCGTCGCGCGTTTCGAATCCGTTGGGCACGGCCCCGATCCAGCCCCGGTTCTCGTCGACGAACCCGATTCCGAACGCGCGCACCGCCGCATTGTCGACCAGCGGCCTCTCGCTCCAGGTCAGGCCGCCGTCCGTCGTCCTGGCGAAGACCCGGGCCGAGACCGTCGTGTCGGGGTTGTAGCTCTGGACCGTGACATAGCCCGTGGTCTCGGTCGGGAAGCTCATCTTCCAGGTCAGTTCGAACGGGCGGGTGCCTTCGTAGACCCGACTCCAGCTGCGCCCGCCGTCGCCGGTCCGCAGGATCAGGGCGCGGGACTGGGCCACGTCGGTGTCGGTCGCCCCGCAGATGAAGCCGATCCGCTCGTCCACGAACTGCACGTCCAGGATCATGGCGGTCAGGGCCGACAGGTCCTCCGACGTCCAGGTTTCCCCGCCGTCGCGCGAGGTGGCCAGCAGCGCCGGCCCCCCGACCCGTCCCCCGGCCCGGACCGTCACCCGGTTCTGCAGCACCCCGGCGTTGATAAACTGCGTCTTCAGCACATCGATGGCGCAGATGCCGGTGACGGCCGGCCCGTCGATCGCGATGGGCTCCCACGTCGCTCCGCCGTCGCGGGTTCGATAGAGCGGCACCCCGTCGGTGACGCCCGGGAAATAGTCCGGCCCGATGTTGCCGAGGAAGCCGAGGTCCTTATCCACGAAGCCCAGCGCCCGCACGAAGGTGCCCGGCCGGTCCAGCTGTTTCGTCCAGGTCTGGCCGCCGTCCGTCGGCCTGAACAGCTTGCCCGCGCCGTTGCCATACCAGCCGGTCAGGCCGTCGACGAACACCACGTCGTCCTGCTTGCCGCGATAGGGTTCGGTCGGCAGTTTGACCCAGGTGGGCTCCGCGCCCTGCGCCCACGCCAGCCCCGGCAACGCCCCGGCCGCGACGCCCGCCGCCAGCACCTGTCTGCGATCCATCATCCGCCTCCGCAAAGATGCGATATGGAAAGCGTCTTTTACATTGTCACGCAAGGGGAAACGAAAAAGGCCCCGGATCGCTACGGAGCCCTCTCCAATCCTGCGCTCATGTAGCGAACGACCGCGTCGTGAGCGGTAGCGCCTACATCTGCGCTCAAGCAGCGACGCTCCACGAGCGGCGCGATCGCGCCCTTACGAGGAGTAGTATTCCACGACCAGGTTCGGCTCCATCTTCACCGGATAGGGCACGTCGGCCAGTTCCGGCACGCGGACGTAGCGGACCGAGAAGCCGCGGTCGCCCAGCTCCAGATAGTCGGGGATGTCGCGTTCCGAAGACTGCTGGGCCTCGAGCACCAGCGCCATGGCGCGGGACTTCTCCTTGACCTCGATCACCTGGCCAGGCTTCACCCGGTAGGAGCCGATGTCGACCTTCTTGCCGTCGACGGTCACGTGGCCGTGGCTGACGAACTGGCGGGCGGCCCAGACGGTCGGGACGAATTTGGCGCGGTAGACGATGGCGTCCAGGCGCGACTCCAGCAGGCCGATCAGGTTCTCGGAGCTGTTGCCCTTGCGGCGCGTGGCTTCGTCATAGATCGACGAGAACTGCTTTTCGGTGATGTTGCCGTAGTAGCCCTTCAGCTTCTGCTTGGCCTTCAGCTGCAGGCCGAAGTCCGAGACTTTCGACTTGCGACGCTGGCCGTGCTGGCCGGGGCCGTAGCTGCGCTTGTTGACGGGGGACTTGGAGCGACCCCACAGGTTTTCACCCATGGCGCGGTCGATCTTGTACTTGGCGCTGTGGCGCTTGGACATTCGGTTCTCTTCAACTTGATGCGGCCCGGTCCCTCCCCAGATGGAGGGACGATCTCAACGGCGGTTCACGCATCGTCCGTAGTGGATTTCACGCGACGGACAGGGCCCGGCGCGGGAAAGCGGGCCTTATGACGGCCCGCCCTCTCTCGGTCAAGCCGAAACGCCGTTACGAGGCCGGGGTCTCGGGCACCCAGACGAAGGTATCCTCGCGCCGCTGGATGCGGCCCAGGCCCGGATAGGGGAAGTGGACGGCGTGGATCAGCAGGTTCTCGGATGCGGCACGGCTGAGCAGCGCCTGACGGCTGGCCTCGGCGACCGCTTCATCACCGTCGAAAGCGATGGTCCAGGTCGGTTGCTGCACCGAGATGACGTGGTGATGCATGGCGTCGCCGATATAGATCAGCCGCTCATCGCCCGAGGCGATCTCATAGCCGGTGTGGCCCGGCGTGTGGCCGTCGATGGCATAGGCCTTTACCGACGGCGTCACCTGGGCGCCGGGGGCGAAGGTCTGGACCTTGGGCGTGATCGCCGTAACCAGGGCGGCCAGCTGGGCGTCGGCCTGGATCGCCGTCCACTCGGCGGCCGTCATGCGGATCGTGGCGTTGGGGAAGGTCAGCCCCCCCGAACCGTCGACCAGACCCGCCACGTGGTCGCCGTGACCGTGCGAGATCAGGATGTCGGTGATCTGGTCAGGCTGGACATCGGCGGCCGCCAGCGAGGCGACCAGCTTGCCGGCGTTGGCACCCATGCTGGCCCCGCCGCCGGCATCCAGCAGCACCAGGCGTTGACCGTCGCGCACAAGCAGGGGCTGGATCGACAGATCCAGGGTGTCCCCGGGCAGGCCCGCCGCAGTCAGCAGGGCGGACACCTCTTCGGGCGTCTGGCCTACAGCCAGGACCGAATTGTCGTTGGGCAGGCCGGTCAGGCCGCCGTCCCGCAGGGCGACCAGTTCAAGGCTTCCGACGCGGAACCGCGCCACGTCCGCGCTCTCGGCGGGAGCTGTGGCCGAGGCTGGCTCGGTGGTCTCGGCGGGCTGGGAACAGCCGGCGGCCGCGATCAGGCCGGACAGCAGAAGGCCGGCGGCGGCCAGTTTCAGATGGGACGACATGGGAAACCTCGGCTTCGGGGACGGAATGGCGAAGCTGAGATAGGCGCAACCGATCGGGGCGCCAGTGGGGCGGATCGTGAAGCTTTCGCGACGACCCGCCCGCTTGGTCAGACGATCACGCCGTGGCGGCGGCGAACAGTTCGTTGGCCTTGTTCCAGTTCACCACGTCCCAGAAGGCCTTCAAATAGTCGGCTCGGCGATTCTGGTACTTCAGATAGTAGGCGTGCTCCCAGACGTCGGCCCCCAGGACGACCGCGCCCTTTTCGTCGGCGACGTCCATCAGGGGATTGTCCTGGTTCGGCGTCGAGGTGACCTTCAGCTTGCCGTCCTGGACGATCAGCCAGGCCCAGCCCGAACCGAACTGGCCGGCGCCGGCGGCGTTGAACGCCTCCTTGAACTTGTCTAACCCACCCAGGTCGCGGTCGATTGCGGCAGACAGCTCGGCCGACGGCTGGCCGCCCTGCCCGGCGGGGGCCAGCAGTTCCCAGAACAGAGCGTGGTTCCAGTGCCCGCCGCCGTTGTTGCGGACTGCCTTGGGCGCGGTCGAGATCGAGGCGAACAGCGCCTCCAGCGACTTGCCCTGCAAACTCGCGTCCGCGTCCACCGCCTTGTTCAGATTGTCGACATAGGCCTGATGATGCTTGTCGTGGTGGAAGGTCATCGTCTCGGAGTCGATAGCCGGTTCCAGCGCGTCATAGGCATAGCGCAGCGGCGGCAGGGTGAAGGCCATGGGGAGGCTCCTTTCCAGGGTCAGATGTCCGGTAACGCGCAGATAGGCGTCCGGTCGCGGGAAGGAACCCCCTGCGACGTCAGCCCGGGCGATGCATGGCGCAGACCTTGTTGCCCGACGGGTCGCGCAGATAGGCCAGCACCAGGGTGCCGAAGGGGCCGTTGCGCTCGCCGGGCGGGTCCTCGATCGCCTTGCCGCCTGCGGCGACGCCGGCGTCGTGGAAGGCCTGGACCATCTCGGGGGTCTTGGCATGAAAGCCGATGGTGCCCCCATTGGCGTGGCAGGCAGGCTCGCCGTCGATCGGGCTGCCGACGGCGAAGGCCCCCACGCGGGTGCGCCACCAGAAGCGACCCATGGCGTCCGGTCCGCTCGCGGCGTCGATGCCCAGCGCGCCGAGCGCGGCGTCGTAGAACCGGCGCGAGGCCTCGGTGTCGTTGGCCCCGACGGTGACGTGGGTGAACATGGTGGTCTCCTCCCTTGGATATGGCGACGCTAGCCGAGTCCGTTTCTCAATGCAACGGACCTAGAAGACGACGACGCTGCGGATGCTCTCGCCCGCGTGCATCAGGTCGAAGCCCTCGTTGATCCGCTCCAGCGGCAGGGTGTGGGTGATCATGGGATCGATCTCGATCTTGCCGTCCATGTACCAGTCGACGATGCGCGGCGTGTCGGTGCGGCCCCGCGCGCCGCCGAAGGCCGAACCGCGCCAGACCCGGCCGGTGACCAGCTGGAACGGACGGGTCGCGATCTCCTTGCCCGCCTCGGCCACGCCGATGACGATGCTCTCGCCCCAGCCCCGGTGGCAGGCCTCCAGCGCCTGACGCATGACGGTGGTATTGCCGGTGCAGTCGAAGGTGTAGTCGGCCCCGCCGCCGGTCAGGTCGACCAGATGGGCGACCACGTCGCCGACATTCTTTGGATTGACGAAATGGCTCATGCCGAAGCGGCGGCCCCACTCCTCCTTGGTGTCGTTGATGTCGACGCCGACGATCATGTCGGCCCCGACCATCTTCAGCCCCTGGATGACGTTCAGCCCGATGCCGCCCAGACCGAACACCACACAGTTGGCGCCCGGCTCGACCTTGGCCGTATTGACTACCGCGCCCACGCCCGTCGTCACGCCGCAGCCGACATAACAGGCGCTCTCGAACGGCGCGTCCTTCCGGATCTTGGCCACCGCGATCTCGGGCAGGACCGTGAAGTTCGAGAAGGTGGAGCAGCCCATGTAGTGGGCGATGGACTGACCCTTGTAGCTGAAGCGGCTCGTGCCGTCGGGCATCAGCCCCTTGCCCTGGGTCGCGCGGATGGCGGTGCACAGGTTGGTCTTGCGGCTCAGGCACGACTTACACTGGCGGCATTCCGGCGTGTACAGCGGGATCACGTGATCGCCGACCTCGACACTGGTCACGCCGGGGCCCACCTCGACCACCACGCCCGCGCCCTCGTGGCCCAGGATCGAGGGGAAGATGCCCTCGGAGTCCAGCCCGTCCAGCGTGTAGGCATCGGTGTGGCAGATGCCGGTCGCCTTGATCTCGACCAGCACCTCGCCCGCGCGCGGCCCCTCCAGATCGACCTCGACGATCTCCAGGGGCTTCTTGGCCTCAAAGGCGACGGCGGCGCGGGTTTTCATGGGCGGTCTCTCCTGGGTTCGGCCCTTCCTAGACGAAGCCGGGGGCGCCATGAAACGGCATGCGTCATCGTAACCTCGTCATCCTGACCGGCGCGGGCATCTCGGCGGAATCCGGCGTGCCGACCTTTCGCGCAGATGAAGGCCTGTGGCTGGGGCACCGGGTCGAGGACGTGGCGACGCCCGAGGCCTTCGCGCGCGACCCGGCCTTGGTGCAGGACTTCTATAACAAGCGCCGCCGCCAGTTGGCCGAGGTGCAGCCGAACGCGGCCCACCGCGCCATCGCCGACTTCGCCGCGCGCTGGCCCGGCCGGGTGAACCTGGTAACTCAGAACGTAGACGACCTTCACGACCGCACCCACGCCGAGGCCCCGCCCACCCCCGGCTTCGAACTGATCCACATGCATGGCGAGTTGCTGAAGGCCGTCTGCACGGCGACCGGGCGCGTCTGCGACTGGACCGAAGACCTCGACGCCTATCACGACAGCCCCTTCAGCGCCGACGGCTGGTTGCGGCCCCACATCGTCTGGTTCGGAGAGATGCCGCTGCACATGGACCGGATCGAACGGGCGCTATCGGCCTGCGATCTGTTCGTGTCGATCGGCACCTCGGGCGCCGTCTACCCGGCGGCGGGCTTCGTGCGTCAGGCTCGGATGGCCGGAGCCCGCACGGTGGAGATCAATCTGGAGCCCAGCCTGGGCGCCGGCCTGTTCGATGAAGGCGTCTATGGTCCTGCCACACAGACGGTGCCGGCGTTCTTGGAGAGTCTTCGCTAAATCCTCCCCCGTTGGGGGAGGTGGCACGCAGCGCAGCGGAGTGACGGAGGGGGCTCGCCCCAAACTCGGTCGTGCGCGGCTAGCCCCCTCCACCGCTGCGCGGTCCCCCTCCCCCAACGGGGGAGGATTGCTGTCTCGCCAGCCGCTCCAGCACCCGCCCGCGTCCCTTCGACAGGGCGTGGATCACACCGCGGAACGTCGCGACCTCCTGCTCGGAGAAGGCCGCGCGTCCCAGCATGACGCGCAGGTTCTGGCTCATGGACCGCGTCTTCTCGGGCGGATGGAAGAAACCGGCGGCCGCCAGCTCGGTTTCCAGGTGCTCGTACATGCCCAGCATCAGAGCGCCGGACGCCGGCGGATCGCCTTCGCGAAAGCTGGGCGGCGGGGCGTCCAGGATCAGGGTGCGCCATTCATAGGCGTTGATCGCCACGGCCTGGGCCAGGTTCAGAGAATGGTGGCGCGGGTCGATGGGGATGGTGACGATGCCCTGGCACAGGGCGATGTCGGTGGTCTCCAGCCCCGCCCGCTCGCCCCCAAACAGCAGGCCGATCTTCAGACCTGCGCTCGCATCGTCGAACAGGACGCGCGCCCCTTCGCGCGGCGTTCGCACCGGCTGGCGCGTCTCACGAGGCCGGGCGGTGGTGGCAAAGACAGTGGTCAGGTCGGCGGTCGCGGCGGCCACGCTGTCGAACACCTCGACCGCGTCCAGCACCCAGTCGGCCCCCGACGCCGAGGGCCAGGCCCGCTCCTGGGGCCAGCCGTCGCGCGGGGTGACCAGCCTCAGGCGATCGAGGCCGAAGTTCGCCATGACCCGGGCTACCGCGCCGATGTTCTCGGCCATCTGCGGCTTGTCGAGGATGACGACGGGGGCGTTGGCGTCGGCCAAGGCGGATCAGTCCGTCCCGACCATGGCGCCCCAGGCGTCGGCCGTGCCGGCCTCGACCTCGGCGACGCTCACGGCGGGCCAGCCGATGGACTGGGTGCCCGCGTCTCGCCAGGCCAAGGTGATCAGGTCGCGTAGCTCACCGGCGGCGGCACCCAGACGCAGCGTCGCGAACTCCACCCCTCGCAGATCGGCCTCGCCGAACCCGCCGTCCTTCTCGAGCCGATAGAAGGGAACGACCTGCCCCAGGGTCGCCGTCAGGTAGGTGGCGGTCCGGGCTCGCAGTTCGAAGCCCTCCAGCGCCGGGGCCGGCATGGCCGCCTCGACGGTGTCGAGCCGCGCCGCGCGGCGGGTGAAGGCCCCCTCGAAGGCGCCGTGCGTCTGGCGCGAGGTGGTGAAGCCTTCCGGGTTCGGCGTGTTCCGGTCCCAGCCGTTGTAGTGGATCGACATATGGTGCGGCTGCGAGCCGTCGCCGACGAAGTGCGACAGGTATCCGATGTCCCTCAGGATCAGGGCCTCGCGCCGCAGCCGGTCCTCCCGGTACCAGGCGCGTTTTGCCGGATCGGTCTCGCGCGCCTCGGCGGCGTTCAGCACCCGCCAGGTGGCGAAGTCGCGGGCCAGCTGCTGATACCCGTCCATGATCGCATAGGGCAGGTATCCGGCGTCATTGACCTCGATGCCCGCCGCCAGCAGCAGGGCGTCGTACTCGCTCTTCAGCTCGGGCAGCTCGGCCAGCGTCGGCCCGGCCGCCGTCATGACCCGGCCGTCGTCGGTCAGGTCGACGAAGTGCGCCGTGTCGCGCTCGCGGTCGTGGGGCTGGCCCGCGCCCTTGGTGCGGTCGGGTTCGCGTGAGAGTTCGCCGATCTCGGCGACCGCGCCGGGCTCGCGCAGGAAGGCCGGCAGTTCGTCCGACAGGGCCCGCATGGCGGCGACCCCGATCAGACGGTGGCCTGTCGCGCCCCAGGCATCGGCGGGCGTGGACGAGCCGAAGGCCGCCGCTCCGGCCAGGGCGATGACGGATGCGGCGAGGGCGAGGCGCTTCATGGCGTAAACTCCGGCGGACAGGCGTCGCCGGTTAGATCCAGGCCGCCACCGCGTCCAGCGGCTTCTTGTCCAGGGCGGCGACCGGCACGGTCGCATCCGCCGCCGGATGCCCCGCCACCAGCAGCAGGAAGGGCTTCTCCCCCTCTGGCCGTCCACAGATCTCGCTGAGAAAACTCATCGGCGCCGGCGTGTGGGTCAGGGTCGCCAGACCGGCCTGATGCAAGGCCGCGATCAGGAAGCCCGTGGCGATGCCGACGCTCTCGGGGACATAGTAGTTCTTCTTTGCGTCGCCCGGCCGGGGCCCGCCGCGCTTCTGGGCGAAGACGGCGATCAGAACGGGCGCGACCTCCAGAAAGCTCTTGTCCGGATCGGTCCCTAGCGGGGCCAGCGCATCCAGCCACTCCTGCGGGGCCTTGGTGGCATAGAACTCCCGCTCCTCGGCCTCGGCGGCCTCGCGGATGCGGCGACGGGCCTCGGCGCTTTCGATGACGACGAAGAACCACGGCTGGTGATTGGCCCCCGACGGGGCCCCCGCGGCGGTGAGGATCGCGGCCTCGACGATCCGGCGATCGACAGGCTGCTCGGTATAGTCCCGCACCGTCCGCCGTCTCGCCATCAGTTTCCGGAACGCCTCGGCCCGGGCCAGGCGCTCGGGTTCTGGAAGATCGGGATAACCGGTCAGCGGGGTCGAGGGATGGTCGCGCATGACGAAAGGCCTAGCTTGACCGGAGCCCCGAAACCAGTCCGCCCCTGTTTGACGCCGCCCGCGACCCGGTTCAGAAGCCCCAGGCGGGGAGGGCGGATGTCCGGACAGGCTGAAGGCATCGCCATCGTCGGCGGCGGGTTCTCCGGCACCATGCTGGCGGCGCGACTGGCCGAGCGGGGCTTGGCCTCGACGGTCATCAACCGCACGGCGGACTTCGGCCTGGGCGTCGCCTATTCCACGCCGTTCGAGGGGCATCTGCTGAACGTGCGCTCCAGCCGGATGAGCGCGGTCGCGGACCAGCCGGGCCATTTCGTCGATTGGCTGAAGGCGAACCATCCTGATCTCGCCGACCCCGACGGCTTCGCGCCGCGACGCGTCTTCGGCGACTATGTGGGTGATCGGCTAAACGCCGTGGATGCGGCCCACCCCGGCCTGATCTGTCTCGTGGTCGGCGAGGTCGCAGCGATCGAGAGCGACGGCGTGCGCCTGTCGGACGGATCGCGCATCGCTGCGCGGGCGGTGGTGCTGGCCACCGGCAACCCGGCCCCGAAGACAGCCGAATCCGGGGCGACTGAGCGGATCATCGCCGATCCGTGGGCTCCCGGGGCTCTGGACCGGATCGGCAACGCCGACGACGTGCTGATCGTCGGCACCGGCCTGACCATGGTCGACATGCTGCTGATGCTTCAGGGGCGAGGCTGGACCGGCCGGGCCACCGCCCTGTCGCGGCGCGGCCTGATGCCTCGCGCCCACGGAGAGCGGCCTGACCCGCCTCTGGCCCCTACAACGGCGCTACTATCTGCCCCCCTGTCGGAGCGCCTGAACGAAGCCCGCAGGCTGGGCGAGACGCACGGCTGGCGCGAGGTGATGGAGGGTCTGCGCCCGATCACCGCCGATCTCTGGACCCAGGCCGACCTGCCGACCCGCCGCAGGATCGTGCGCCATCTGCGCCCCTTCTGGGACGTCCATCGCCACCGTCTGGCGACCCGGATCGGAGAGACGATGGAGCGGCTGGCGGCGGCCGGGCGGCTCACCGTCGTCACCGGCCGCGTCCGCGCGATCACCGCCGACGATCACGGCGTGCGCCTCGACTGGCGCGCCCGGCGCGGCGAGGCCAAGCCCCTGACCGCCCCCTGGCTGATCGACTGCACCGGCCCCGGTCACGCCGCCGATGCCGACACCCTGACCGCGCCTCTGATCCAGAGCGGTCGCGCTCGGCTGGATCCCTTGCGGCTGGGCCTGGACCTCGACCTGCTGGGCCGCGTCCTGGACCGCGAAGGCTGCCCTGACCTCGCGCTGTTCGTTCTGGGCCCGCCGGCCAGGGCCGCCTTCTGGGAGACGATCGCCGTGCCCGATATCCGCAAGCGGATCGAGGACGTGGCCGACGCGCTCGCGCCCTAGCGGAAGGCGCCCTCGCGCAGGTTGATGCCATGCTCGACATAGGCCTTCAGCGACGCCAGCATCTGGGTCCAGCCCATGCAGTTGCCATAGGACGCCTTCAGCCCTGTCGGCGTCTCACGCCAGCCTTCCTCGGCGATCCGGACCAGGGTGCGGGTGTCGCCGTCCAGCGGTGAGAAGCTCATCGTGACCTTCGTCATATAGGCCGCTCCGACCACCGGCTGGTTTGCGTCGGGCACGCCTTCGTTCGCCTCCCAGCGCAGGACGATCTTTTCGTCCGGAACCACCTCGACGACCTCGACGGGAAAGGCCCCGGGAAAGTCGGCGAAGTCCCACTGGACGGTGGCACCCGTCTCCAGCCGCCCGACCGCGCCGCCGGTGGTGAAATAGCCCGACAGCTTCGCCGGATCCGCCACCGCCTCGAACACCTCATGCACGGGCCGGGCGACCCGCATCGACACCTCGAATTTCAGCTCCATCGTCTTTCTCCGTGGTTGCTGGCGGACTTCATATGTTATATTCTTATAACATGTCAAACGACGACGAACTGAACGGCGTGTTCAAGGCCCTGGCCAATCCGGCCCGTCGTCGTCTCCTGGACGCGATGAAGGACGGCCCGCGCACCACGGGCCAGCTGTGCGAGGCTGAGCCGTCGCTGGATCGCTGTACGGTGATGCAGCATCTCAAGGCATTGGAGACCGCCGACCTCATCATCGTCCGGCGTGAGGGCCGCGAGCGCTGGAACCACCTGAACGCCGAGCCGATCAAGGCCGTCCACGACCGATGGCTGGCCCCCTACACCCGGGGCGCCGTGGCGATGCTGGCAGACCTAAAAGAGAAGGTGGAGGGCTAGACCAACGATGGATTGGTTGCTCCGGCCTCGCTAGGTTGTCGCAACCCCGGAGATGTCATGTGGCCAACCCAGTTGTGCGTGGATTCAAGGCGATCGGTCGCTTCTCAGGGCGAGACAACCCGAGACAGTTCTGGCCCTATGCCGGCGTCGCCTTCATCCTCGTGTTCGCTCTCGCCGCAATCGCAATGCCTCTGGCGATGCAAGGCATTTTCGCTGACATGCAGCAGTTCGCGGCGGAGCATCCGGATGCGGCCACGGTTCAGCAGTCGCCGACCAGCTATTCAATCGCCATCGATGCTGGGCATCCCAATGCGCCGGACCTGAATCTGACGCCTCTCTTCATTGTCCTAATCGGGATGGTGTCCGTGGCGGTCGTTTTGCTGGCGGCAGCAGTGTCCCGACGGCTGCACGACTGCAATCGGTCAGCCTTATTCGGCCTGGTCCCGCTCGCCTTCTTGGCAACCGGTTTGATCCTGTTCCCGATGATGATGCGCGATTTCACCCGCTCGTCAGAGCCGGACATGGGGTTGTTCGGACTGCTGTTTTTGAACAACATTCTCTATCTGATCAGCCTCTTGGCGCTCGTTGTCCAATGCATCCAAAGAGGCACGCCAGGATCGAACCGCTACGGGTCTGAGCCGACGGGACGGCCCTAACCCGCCGCCTTCACCGCCGCCGACACATCGGCGACCACCCGCTTGACCAGCGCCCCGTCATCACCCTCGGCCATGACGCGGATCAGCTTTTCGGTGCCGGACGGACGGACCAGCAAGCGCCCCTGGCCATTCAGTGCAGCCTCCCCCTCGGCGATCGCCGCCTTGACCCCCGCATTGTCCAGAGGCTTGCCGCCGGTGAACCGGACGTTCTGGAGCAGCTGTGGCACCGGCTCGAACTGGCGGGCCAGCTCGCTCATCGGCTTGCCGCTCTCGACCATGACGGCCAGCACCTGAAGGGCCGCCATCAGTCCGTCGCCGGTCGTGGCGTGGTCGTGCAGGATCAGGTGGCCGGACTGTTCGCCGCCCAGGTTGAAGCCGCCCTCGCGCATCCGCTCCATGACATAGCGGTCGCCGACCTTGGTCCGCTCCAATTTTAGGCCGTCGCCCTTCAGCACCCGCTCCAGGCCCAGGTTGGACATGACCGTGGCGACCACGCCGCCGCCGGCCAGCCGGCCGCGCCGGGCCCAGTCACGCGCGATCAGGGCCATGATCTGGTCGCCGTCCACGACCTTGCCGTTCTCGTCGCAGATGATCAGCCGGTCCGCGTCGCCGTCCAGGGCGATGCCGATGTCCGCGCGATACTGCTTCACCGCCGCGGCCACCGTGCCGGGATAGGTCGAGCCGCAGTCGGCGTTGATGTTGGTCCCGTTCGGCGTGTCACCGACGGCGCAGACCTCGGCCCCCAGCTCGAACAGGGTGGTCGGCGCGACCCGATAGGCGGCCCCGTTGGCGCAGTCGATAGCGATGCGGAGGCCCGCCAGGCTCAGATGTTTGGGAAAGGCCGCCTTGGCGATCTCGGAATAGCGCCACGGTGCCTCATCGATGCGCTTGACCCGGCCAAGCCCGCTGGACGGCGCCAGGCCCTCGTCCAGCCCCGCGTCCATCATGGCCTCGATCTTCAGCTCGATCTCGTCGGACAGCTTGTAGCCGTCGGGCCCGAACAGCTTGATCCCGTTGTCGGCATAGTCGTTGTGCGAGGCCGAGATCATGACGCCCAGGTCCGCGCGCATCGAGCGGGTCATCATGGCCACGCCGGGCGTCGGAATGGGTCCAAAGGTGCGCACGTCCATGCCGACGGAGGAGAACCCGGCCACCAGGGCCGGCTCGATCATATAGCCGGACAGCCGCGTGTCCTTGCCGATCACCACCAGGTGGCGCCGGTCGTCGCCCGACATGAACAGCCGGCCCGCCGCCAGACCGACCCGCAGCGCCACCTCGGCGGTCATGGGGCTGACGTTGGCACGGCCCCGGATGCCGTCCGTGCCGAAGTATTTGCGCTCACCCATGGCCGACCCCTCCGCCGCAATCATCCGAAACGCCAATTTAGGTGATGACGTGTAAAGGCCGTCCTAGACGACACTGCGAAGGCCGTCATCCTTCGCGCGGAGAGCACGCGCAAGGGACGACGCGGGGGAACATCTCATGTGCGGCATCATCGGCGTAACGGGCACCGGCCCAGCGGTCCCCCGGCTGATCGACAGCCTGAAGCGGCTGGAGTACCGCGGCTACGACTCCGCCGGGGTCGCCGCGATGGTCGACGGCCGGATCGAGCGCCGCCGCGCCAAGGGCAAGATCCGCGAGCTGGAAGCCGTGCTTCTGGCCGAGCCCCTCGCCGCCACCGTCGGCATCGGCCACACCCGCTGGGCCACCCACGGCGCGCCGACGACCCCCAATGCCCACCCGCACAAGGCCGGCCGCGTCGCCCTGGTCCATAACGGCATCATCGAGAATTTCGCAGAGCTGAAGGCCGAACTGACCGCTACAGGCCGGGTCTTCGAGAGCCAGACCGACACCGAGGTCGTCGCCCAGCTGCTGGACCACGAACTGGCGACCGGCAAGGCTCCGCTGGAGGCCTTCAAGGCGACGCTGGACCGGCTGACCGGGGCCTATGCACTGGCCGTGCTGATCGAGGGCGAGGACGAGCTGATCCTGGGGGCTCGCAAGGGTTCGCCGCTCGTGGTCGGCTGGGGCGAAGGCGAGATGTATCTGGGCTCCGACGCCCTGGCCGTTGGGCCCTTCACTCAGCAAATCAGCTATCTGGAAGAAGGCGATTTCGTCGCCGTGACCCGCTCGGGCGCGCGCATGTTCGACGCCTCGGGCGCGGCCGTCGAGCGGCCGGTGGTTCAGGTCAGCGCCTCCTCGGCCATGGTCGAGAAGGGCGCCTATCGCCACTTCATGGAGAAAGAAATCCATGAACAGCCCGACAGCGTGCAGCACACCCTGTCCCACTACCTCGACCTGGTGACCGGCAAGGCCAAGGTCCAGACGCTGGAGGCCGGCGCCATCGACTTCGCCAAGGTCGACCGCATCCAGATCGTCGCCTGCGGCACTGCCTTCTATGCGGGACAGATCGGCCGCTACGCTTTCGAGAAGCTGGCCGGCCTGCCCTGCGACGTCGAGATCGCCTCGGAATTCCGCTATCGCTCACCGGCCGTCACGCCCGGCACCCTGGCCGTCGCCGTCAGCCAGTCAGGCGAGACCGCAGACACCCTGGCCAGCCTGACGTGGTGCAAGGCCCAGGGGCTGAAGACCGCCGCCGTGGTCAACGTCCATTCCTCGTCCATGGCGCGCGAGGCCCATGTCCTGTGGCCCACCCATGCCGGTCCCGAGATCGGGGTCGCCTCGACCAAGGCCTTCACCGCCCAGGTGTCCGCCCTGCTGGCCCTGGCCGTCGCCGCTGGCGTCGCACGCGGCCGGATCGACGGCCGGAGCGAGGGCGAACTGGTCAAGGCCCTGTTCGAGGCCCCCCGCCTGATCGCTGAGGCCCTGCAGATGGACGCCGACATCCGCGCCGTCGCCGCCGACCTGTCCAAGGCCACGGACGTCCTGTTCCTGGGCCGAGGCGCCATGTTCCCCCTCGCCATGGAAGGCGCGCTCAAGCTCAAGGAGATCAGCTACATCCACGCCGAGGGCTATGCCGCCGGGGAGCTGAAGCACGGCCCGATCGCGCTGATCGACGAAGCGACACCGACGATCGCCCTGGCCCCTCTGGACGACGTCTTTGAAAAGACGGCGTCGAACCTGCAGGAAGTCGCCGCGCGCGGCGGTCCGGTGATCATGATCTCGCCGCGAACCGCGCCCGATCCGCATGGCGCGGGCATCCGACGCATCCACGCCCCGGACTGCCATCCGCTGATCGCCGCCCTGGTCTATGCGGTGCCGGTCCAGTTGCTGGCCTACTACACCGCGGTCCAGAAGGGCACGGACGTGGATCAGCCCCGCAACCTGGCGAAATCCGTCACCGTCGAATGATCGCATCGACCTGACGCAACCTTACCGGGCCTATCGCATTCTGTCGTTACCTTGGCTTTGGAAGGATAGAAATCATGGGACTTGGTATCATTGGTTGGCTCGTCATCGGCATTCTCGCCGGCTGGCTCGCTGAAAAGGTCATGGGCCGCAATCACGGTCTGATCACGAACCTGATCGTCGGCGTCATCGGCGCCCTGATCGGTGGCTTCATCGCCTCGAACCTGTTTGGAGTGCCGGTCGGCGGCTTCAACATCATGACGTTCATCGTCGCCTTCGGTGGCGCGTGCCTGCTGCTGTTCCTTCTGGGACTGGTCAAGCGTCGCGCCTGATCGATCGATCGGTTGAAATGCGAAGGGCGGTCCTCACGGGCCGCCCTTTTTCTTTGCCTGATGGGCGTCAGAACATGGCCGGGATGACCCGGTCGGGCGGCCGGTGGCCGTTCTGGAAGGTCATGATGTTGGCGATGACCCGGTCGCCCATATCCTGACGCGCCTCCAGCGTCGCCGAGCCGAGATGCGGCAGCAGCACGACGTTGGGATGCCCGATCAGCCCGGGATGGATGGCGGGCTCGTTCTCGAAGACGTCCAGGCCCACGCCCGCGAGGCTGCGCCGCGCGATCGCCTCCGACAGCGCCGCCTCGTCGATCAGTTCGCCGCGCGCTGTATTGATCAGAAGGGCATGGGGCTGAAGGAGCGCCAGACGCCGCGCATCCAGCAGGTGGTGGGTCTCCTTCGTCGCCGGACAGTTCAGCGAGATCAGGTCCATGCGCGACAGCATCTGGTCCAGATCATCCCAGTAGGTCGCGCCGAGCTCCTCCTCGATCCGGGGGCTGACGGCCTTGCGGTTGTGATAATGGATCTGCATCCCCGAGGCCCTGGCCCGGCGCGCCAGGGCCTGGCCGATCCGGCCCATGCCCACGATGCCCAGCCGCTTGCCCCACAGCTTTCGCCCGCACATCCACGTCGGGGTCCAGCCCTCGAACTTGCCGTCGCGGATCACCTGCGCGCCCTCGACGATGCGACGGCTGACGGCCAGGATCAGGCTCATGGCGAGGTCTGCGGTGTCTTCGGTCAGGACGCCCGGGGTATTGGTGATGATGATCTGGCGCGCCACGGCGGCGTCGATGTCGATGTGATCCACGCCCGCGCCGAAGTTGGCGATCATCTTCAGCTGCTCGCCCGCGCCCGCGATCAGGCTGGCGTCGATCTCGTCGGTGATGGTGGACACCAGGACATCGGCACGCTGGACCGCAGCCTCCAGGGCCGCCCGGTCCATCGGGACGTCCTTCAGATTCAGCTCCGCGTCGAACAGCTCGCGCATGCGCGTCTCGACCGCGTCGGGCAATCTTCTGGTTAAGACGACCTTAAGCCGTGTGCTGGACATAGGAGCCTTGGATTTCCCGCGAGCGGTCTGCCCGGTGTCTAGCAAGTCTCATCCTCGTCTCCAAAGCCTGTCGCGCCGGATCGCGACGATTGCGGCGGCAACGACGCTGGGCCTGTTCGCCGGCGCGGGCGCGACCATGCCCGACGGCCGTCCGACGCCGACAGGCCTGGAGGTGCCGCGCTGGGTCTCTCTGAAGTCGTCGGAGGTCCGCGCCCGCCAGGGGCCGGGGCTGGATCATCGCATCCTTTGGGAATACCGAGCCGCCGGACTGCCCGTTCAGGTGATCGCCGAGACGCGGGAATGGCGAAAGATCTGCGATCCGGAAGGGGCCGTCGCCTGGATTCACCGCAGCGTGGCGTCCGGCCGGCGTGGGGCTTTCAACGCCTCGGCCACCGAGGTGCCCGTGCGCGCCCGGCCGGACGACGAGGCGGCGGTCAAGGCCCGCTTCAGCCCGCGCTCTCTCATCGCCCTGGACGACTGCGAGGACGGCTGGTGCCGAGTGCGCGCCAACAAGCTGCGCGGCTGGGTGAAGGCCGATTCGGTGTTCGGCGCAGCCGACGCCGCCCTGTGCGACGCCTCGCGACCCGCCGGCGAAGCGCGCTGATCCCTCTGTCTCGCTGTTGTGAGGCGGACATGGCCGGTGTTGACCCCCGCCCCCGGCCATGTCACGCCCCGCCACACTGGGCTCAAGCAGCGCGAAGCGCGTTAGCCCGACCAGGCATGCCGGAGCCCGCCCCTTGAGCCAGTCGCAATATCCCTCGTCCTTCGACCACGCCGCCCTTCTGGCATCCGGTCGTGGCGAGCTGTTCGGACCGGGCAACGCCCAGCTGCCGGCCCCGCCGATGCTGATGTTCGACCGGATCACCCAGATCAGCGGCGACGGCGGCGAACACGGCAAGGGCTACATGGAAGCCGAGCTGGATATCCATCCGGACCTCTGGTTCTTCGGCTGTCACTTCATCGGCGATCCGGTCATGCCCGGCTGCCTGGGCCTGGACGCCATGTGGCAGCTGGTCGGCTTCTACCTGGGCTGGATCGGCGGGCCAGGGCGCGGCCGCGCGCTGGGCGTCGGCGAGGTCAAGTTCACCGGCCAGGTCACCCCGGACATCAAGAAGGTGACCTACAAGATCACGCTGAAGCGGGTCATCAACCGCCGCCTGGTCATGGGCATCGCCGACGGGGTTCTGGAAGCCGACGGCGTGCCTATCTATACCGCGACCGACATGCGCGTCGGGCTGTTCCAGCCGGGCGAGAAGCCGGCCGGCGGCTGATATCTCACGATAACCGCGATCAACGCGGACCTTGGGCTTGAAAAGGAAACTCTGAATGCGGCGTGTCGTCGTTACGGGACTTGGCATCGTCTCCTCCATCGGAACGGGGGCCGACGAGGTCACTGCGTCGCTGCGTTCAGCGAAGTCGGGCGTAGTCGCCGCCCCCGACCACATCACGCACGGATTCCGCAGCCAGGTCTGGGCGCCGCCGTCACTGGGCGTGACGGCCGACGACTGGATGCCGCTGGTCGATCGCCGCGCCGCGCGATTCCTGGCCAACGGCACCGCCTGGGGCCACATCGCCTTCGAGGAGGCGTTGAAGGACTCGGGCATGACGGCCGAGGAAATCCGCGACGACCGAATCGGCCTGATCGTCGGCGAGGGTGGGCCTTCGACCCAGGTCATCCTGCAGGCCGCCCAGACCACGATCGAAAAGGGCGCGCCCAAGCGGATCGGCCCCTTCGCCGTACCCAAGGCCATGGCCAGCGGACCGTCGGCGGTGCTGTCGACCTGGTTCCAGATGCGCGGCGTGAACTATTCAATCAGCTCGGCCTGCGCGACCAGCGCCCACTGCATCGGTGCGGGCACCGAGCAGATCCAGTGGGGCAAGCAGGACGTCGTCTTCGCCGGCGGGGTCGAGGACATCGACTGGTCGATGTCCAACATGTTCGACGCGATGGGGGCCATGTCCTCGGACTTCAACGACCGCCCCTCTGTGGCCTCCCGGGCCTATGACCGTGACCGCGACGGCTTCGTCATCGCCGGCGGCGCCGGCATCGTGGTGCTGGAGGAATACGAGCGAGCCAAGGCGCGCGGCGCGAAGATCTATGCCGAGGTCGTGGGCTACGGCGCCAACGCCGACGGCTACGACATGGTCGCCCCCTCGGGCGAGGGTGCCCAGCGGTGCATGAATATCGCCCTGGACCAGGCCGGGGGCCGGACCATCGATTATCTGAACCCGCACGGCACCTCGACGCCGGTGGGCGATTCCAAGGAAATGGAGGCCGTCCGCAACGTGTTCGGCAACTGGATGCCGCTGATCTCCTCGACCAAGTCCCTGACCGGTCATTCGCTCGGCGCAGCGGGCGCGCAGGAGGCGATCTATTCGCTGCTGATGCTCCAGAACGGCTTTGCGGCCGAGAGCGCCCACATCGAGAACCTCGACCCCCAGTTCGACGGGATGCCCATCCTGCGCGAACGCAAGGACGGCGAACTGACCACCGTCATGTCCAACAGCTTCGGCTTCGGCGGCACCAACGGGACGGTGATCTTCTCGAAGGTCTGACGCCCGCGCTTGAACGCCGTGCCGCGATCTCACAGACTGCAGGTCTTCGAGATCGCGGGAGGGGTGGATCATGCTGTCTTTCGTCATGGCGACTGTGTTGCTGGCATCAGCCCCGCAGGACAGGCCGATGCTGGGCCCACCCGACCTCGAGACCCTGCCCGTCATGGCCCCGTCCCTGGTCGAGGCCTACGGCGCTGATCCGCTTCAGTTCGGTCAGCTGCGTCTGCCCGAAGGCCCCGGGCCGTTCCCGGTCGCAGTCGTCATCCACGGCGGCTGCTGGACCCGAGGCTTCGAGGACGTGAACGGGACCGCCCCGATCGCCAGCGCCCTGACCGCGCGCGGCATCGCCACCTGGAATATCGAGTATCGCCAGATCGGCAACGCGGGCGGAGGTTGGCCCGGCATGTTCCTCGATCTGGGCGCGGCGACCGATCACCTGCGCGTCCTCGCCCGGACCCAACCGCTCGACCTGGGCCGGATCGTCGTGGTCGGCCATTCCGCCGGGGCCCACGGCGCGCTCTTCATCGCATCGCGCGGCAAGCTCGCTGCGGACAGCGAGATCCGGGGAGCCGACCCCCTCCCCGTCCATGCGGCGGTTGCGATCGACGGTCCGGGCGATATCCGCACCATGATGAACGGGGTGGACGAAGCGATCTGCGGCATGCCGGTCATGGTGCCCTTGTTCCAGGGCACGATCGCCGAACGCCCCGAGCGTTACCGCGAGGCCAACCCGGTCGAGCAACTCCCGCTCGGCGTCCCGCAGTATCTGGTCGCCTCGACCGTCCTCCAGCCCGACGCCGCCGAGGCCTATCGCGTCGACGCCGTCGCCGCAGGAGACCGGGCGGAGGTTCTGACGCTCGAGAACGCGGGCCATTTCAACATGATCGCGCCGGGCGAGCCAAGCTGGACCGAGGTGGAGACCCTGATCGTCGAACGGGTCTTCGCCGCGCCCGCGCCCTGACCGTTTCCGCGGGCGGCGCGGGGGCCGAATCGCCCCGGGGGCGTTAAGCCACGGCTTGACCGGAGACCATGCGCCTGACGATCGACCCCTACATTCTTCTGATGCTCGGGCTCGGGGCCGTGGTCCTGCTCGTTTCCTGGGCGCCCAAGGGGCTCCGGCGACTACCGCTGTCGCTGGCCATGATCTGCGTCGGTCTGGGCGTCGTCATGTTCGGATTCGACCTGATCGGTTTTGACCCGGACCCCCGGACTTTCGACACCCTGACCGAGCGGTTGACCGAGTTGGTGGTCATCATCTCCCTGATGGGGGCCGGGCTGAAGCTGGATCGGCCGGTCAGCTGGAAGGGATGGGCCCCGACCTGGCGGCTGCTGGCCATCGCCATGCCCCTGACGGTCGCGGCGACGGCGTGGCTTGGCGTGGCCGGTCTGGGGTTCAGCCTGGCCATGGCGCTGCTGCTGGGCGCGGCCATGGCCCCGACCGATCCGGTGCTGGCGTCGGACGTCCAGACCGGCCCGCCCGGATCGGGCGAGGAGAACGAAGTCCGGTTCAACCTGACAGCTGAGGCCGGTCTGAACGACGCCCTGGCCTTTCCCTTCGTCAACCTGGCGATCCTCGTGTCGATGACCGGCGCGGCGGCCTGGGCCGGACAGGGGCTGGGCGAGTGGCTGGCGATCGACGTGGGCTGGAAACTGCTGGCCGGCGGCGTCATGGGCTGGGCGGTCGGCAAGGCCATGGGCTGGCTGTTCTTCCATGCCCATCGCCGCGGCCTGTCGCGCCATGCCGACGGCCTGGTGGCGATCGGGGCCACCTTCATCGCCTATGCGGCGACCGAAATTGTCCACGGCTACGGCTTCCTCGCCGTCTTTGTCTGCGCCCTGACGATCCGTGCGTCCGAGCGCGAGGACGACTTCCACGAGGAGATGCATGACTTCGCCGAGCAGATCGAACGTCTGCTGATGATGCTGGTGCTGGTGCTGTTCGGTGGGGCGCTGGCCAACGGCCTGCTGGATGCCCTGACCTGGACCGACGTCGGCATCGGCCTGGCCATCCTGTTCGTGGTGCGGCCGGCGTTCGGCTACCTTTCCCTGATCGGTACCCCCTTGTTGAAGCGGGACCGGGTGCTGCTGGCCTATCTGGGCATCCGGGGGCTGGGGTCGGTCTACTACCTGGCGTACGGGCTGAACCACGGCGAGTTCGGCGACTCCGAACGGCTGTGGGCCATCACGGGCTTCATCATCCTGACCTCCATCGTCGTCCACGGCGTGACCTCGACGCCGCTGATGGCCCTGATCGAGCGACTGGCCGGCCGGTCTTTGCAGGGCCGCGCGGCCCCTGCTAACGCTGCGCCCAAGGACGAACAGCTGGGCTGATCCGGTCACGGACGCCCGCCACAACGGAGACGAGACGATGGCGAGCGAGAGCGGCTGGACCATGCCTGCGGGCGAACTCATGAAGGGCAAGAAGGGCCTGATCATGGGGGTGGCGAACGCGAATTCCATCGCCTGGGGCATCGCCTCCCAGTTGGCGGCGCAGGGCGCCGAACTGGCCTTCACCTACCTCGGCGAGGGGCTCGAGCGGCGCGTGCGTCCGCTGGCCGAGAGCGTCGGGGCCAGGGCCCTGATCCAGGCCGACGTCACCGACGACGCCTCCATGGACGCCGCCTTCGCCGAGCTGGAGAAGACCTTCGGCACCATCGACTTCGTCGTCCACTCGGTGGCCTTCGCCAACAAGGACGAGCTGAAGGGCTCCTTCGTCGACAACACCAGCCGCGACAGCTTCCTGCTCGCCATGAACATCTCGGCCTTCAGCTTCGTGGACGTGGCCAAGCGGGCGTCCAGGCTGATGCCAAACGGCGGGTCGCTGGTCACCATGACCTACCTGGGGTCCGAGCGCGCCATTCCGAACTACAACACCATGGGCGTGGCCAAGGCCGCGCTGGAGGCCGCGACCCGCTACATCGCCCGCGACCTGGGGCCCAAGGGCATCCGGGTCAACGCCATCTCGGCGGGCGCCATGCGCACCCTGTCGCTGGCGGGGATCTCCGGCGGCCGGGGCATGATCGCCCAGGGCCGCGCCATGTCGGCGATGAAGGAAGACACCTCGATGGAAGGCGTGGCCGGCTGCGCCCTGTGGCTGTGCTCGGACCTGGGCCTGTCGACCACCGGCGAGGTCATCCACGTCGACGCCGGCTTCCACATGATGGGCCTGCCGGACGGCGACGAGGGCTAACGCTCGGTGACGCCATCTCCGGACATTGCGCCATACACGAACACACTAGTTCGTCGAATGTTTCTTGAGACGGCAGATCAAAACTACATCAGCGCGCGGGCCGCATTTTTTGACCGTCGAGATTGGGATTTCTGGTGGTTGGCGCTTCACGCCACCGAGAAATATCTAAAGGCCATCCTGCTGATGAATGGCGGCTCAGCGATAGGCCAAGGCCATGATCTTCTGCGGCTAATTCAAGATGTGAAAGCGCTGGATGGCCGGATCACGGAACCAGATTTCCAGGGCCTACCCAGCCCTATCGGCCTTTTCCGTTCCAGTCGGCAGACCGATCGCTTTATGGACAGGCTCGCTGAGTACGGCAGTGCTGACAATCGATATGGCACGTACGGCTACCAAGTGAGCGAGGTCGATCTAATCTGCTTTGATCGCCTTGCTTACTGGGCAAGGCGGTATGCAACTCCCTTTATCTTTAACAACTCTGGCTGTGAGACTGTCGATTGGGTCGCCGCGTTAGACGAAAATCCCCGGCTGTGGCGACACTTTGCTGGCCCTCTTGAAGAAACGCTGGCGCTGAAGCCTTCCGACCGACGTCGATGGCCCGCCGCGCGAATGAATTTCGCGTTCCTTCCGACAGCTCGGCACAGAAATATCGGGCTGAGATCGACGATCCACAATCCACCCATAAACGAGTGGTGCGCTCGTCTCGTCGATCCCTCCGCCAAACCAGAAGCCAAGGAACGAGCTTACTCCGTTCTTTCTTGGCTAGTGGACCGAGTTCAGCTTAGCCGAAGAGACCGCGAGTTTGTTGTGGACCTACTTCGAAAGCACGGCATCTAGCGAACCACGTTAAGGCCGCGCCGGGATCGTCAGCCCCTTGGCCACAGCGGGCCGCGCCTCGCAACGCGCGACCCACGCCGGCACCGCCTTCAGCGATCCCCAGTCGACCAGATCACCTGCACCGTAGAAGCCGGGGATGGCCCGGACCCAGCCAATCAGGCTGACGTCGGCGATGGTGAAGTCGTCGCCCATGATGAAGGGCCGGTCCGCCAGCCGGCCTTCGAGCACGCCCAGCAGGCGTTTGACCTCGGCGACGAAGCGGTCACGCGGGCGCTTGTCCTCCCAGTCCTTGCCGGCGAACTTGTGGAAGAAGCCCATCTGGCCGGTCATCGGTCCCAGCGCGGCCATCTGCCAGAAGACCCACTGCAGGGTCTCGTAGCGCCCCGCCGGATCGCTCGGGATCAGCTTGCCCGTCTTTTCCGCGAGATAGGTCAGGATGGCCCCGGACTCCCACAGGACGAAGGGCTTTCCGCCCGGACCGTCGGGATCCAGGATCGCCGGGATCTTGCCGTTGGGGTTCAGCGACAGATAGTCGGCCGTCCACGTCTGGTTCTGCATGATGTCCACGAAGTGGGCCTCGTAGGGCAGGCCCAGCTCCTCCAGCAGGATGGCCACCTTCACCCCGTTCGGCGTCGGGGTGGAATAGAGCTGAAGGACGCTCGGGTCCTTCGGCGGATACTGGTTGGTGATCGGAAAGGCGCTGAGGTCGGCCATAGGATACAGTCCCGGTTGCGGTTGAGGCGCATGTGGGAGGCTTTCGCTCACGCGCAAGTGTCCGTTACCCCGCACGGGACAGGTTGACCTCGACCGTCCGAGCTTGGCCATATCAGTCATCGAAAAACGGGAGGCGCGCGTGGCCCACAAGTTCGAAATCTACAAGGACAAGGCCGGGGAGTTCCGGGTTCGGTTCAAGTACAATTCCGAGACCATGTTCTCGACCGAGGGCTATGCGTCCAAGGCGGGGGCCAAGAACGCGATCGACTCGATCAAGAAGAACGGCCCGGACGCCCCGGTGGACGACACGACCGACTGACGCCGCTCAGTCGGGCTCACGCTCGCCGATCTCGGCAGGACGAACGGCCAGCAGCCAGCCGTCGGCGAGGTGCAACTCGGGCACAGCCTCACGCGTGAACGGCAGATACCAGGTCGGTCCGCCCGCTGCCGGCGTGATCTCCAGCATGTCGTCAGCCCCGAAGTTCTGGACCGCCTTGACCGTGCCCAGCGTCTCGCCCGACGGATCGCGGACCGTCAGGCCGACCAGGTCGGTCAGGTAGAACTCGTCCTCGTCCGGTACGGGCAGGGCCTCGCGAGGGACATGGAGCTTGAGGTTCCGCAGCGCGTCGGCCTCCTCCTTGGTCGCGACTTCCTTCACGCGCGCGACCAGCCCGTCCTTGGTGGCGCGTGCCTGACCCAGCGTCAGGGCATGGCTTCCGTCGGCGCGTAGCAGAGGCCCATAGGCCGTCAGCGCCATGGGATCGGCCGTATAGGTCGTGATCCGCACCTCGCCCTTGACCCCGAACGCCCCGGCGACGTGGCCGACGAGGATGAGTTTGCTGTCGGTCGACATCGCCGCCTCATTGTTCATCCGCCCCGATAACAGAAAAGCAGCGCCCGGGCGTCCGGACGCTGCTTTCCGTTCATCTCGTTCCCGCCGAAGCCGGAACGTAAGCCCTTAGGCCTCGGTCTTCTCTTCTTCGGCGGCGGGAACCTCTTCCGCAGCAGCTTCGGTGGCCGGGGCCTCCTCGGCGGCGGCTTCCGGAGCGGCGTCTTCAGCAGCGGCTTCCTCGGCGGGAGCGGCCTCTTCGGCGACGGTCTCTTCAGCCGGAGCCGGCTCTTCGACCGGCGGTGCGTTCTTGGCGGCTTCGGCGGCGGCGGCGGCCTCTTCCTTGGCGCGGACGGCGGCTTCGGCGGCCTCGATCTTCGCGGCGGCCTCAGCTTCGGCGCGGTCGGCTTCACGCTGGGCGCGCTCGGCCGAACGTTCCTGAGCCTTCTTGCCGGGCTCGCCCTTCTTCAGGTTCTGGCCTTGCGTCCACTTGACCTTGCCGGCCAGGGCCTCGTCCTGGGACAGGAAGCGAGCGACGCGGTCGGTCGGCTGAGCGCCCTTGGACAGCCATTCGGCGATGCGGTCCTGCTTCAGGGTCACGCGCGGCTTGTCACCGTCCTTGGGCAGCATCGGGTTGTAGGTGCCCACGCGCTCCAGGAACTTGCCGTCGCGCGGCGAGTGGCTGTCGGCGATGACGATGTAATAGTAGGGGCGCTTCTTGGCGCCGCCGCGGGCGAGACGAATCTTCAGCATTTCGGTTTCTCTTTTCTAGGTCAGTCGGTTTTCTTGGGGAGGCCCGGCAGGCCTGGAAGGCCTCCCGGCATTTGTCCGCCACCCAGGCCGGAGAGCCGGTCCTGGAGGGCTTTCATTTCTTGTTCGGTCGGCTCGGGCATGCGTCCGCCGCCCAGCGCCTTCAGACGGCTGATGTCGGGGCCACCGCCACCCATTCCGCCGGGGCCGCCGCCCATGCCCATGCCGCCCATCATGGCGGCCATCTTCTGCATATTGCCGCGCCCGCCCTTGGCCAGGGACTTGACCATGTCGGCCATCTGGCGGTGCTGTTTCAGCAGGCGGTTGATCTCCTGGACCTCGACGCCGGCGCCGGCCGCGACGCGCTTCTTCCTCGATGCGTTCAGCAGATCCGGCTTCTTCCGCTCCGCCTTGGTCATCGACGAGATGATCGCCTCCTGACGCAGGATCATGCGGTCGTCGATGTTGGCGTCGGCCATCTGGGCCTTCATCTTGGCCACGCCGGGCATCAGGCCCATGATGCCCTGAAGCCCGCCCATCTTCTTCATCTGCTGCAGCTGGGCGGCCAGGTCGTTCAGATCGAACTGGCCCTTGGCCAGCTTCTTGGCCATGGCCTCGGCCTTGGCCTGGTCCAGCTCACCGGCGGCCTTCTCGACCAGGGCGACGATGTCCCCCTGGCCCAGGATGCGACCGGCGACGCGCCGCGCGTCGAACACGTCCAGCGCATCGACCTTTTCGCCCGCGCCCAGATACTTGATCGGCAGGCCGGTGACCGCCCGCATCGACAGCATGGCCCCGCCGCGCCCGTCGCCGTCGGCGCGCGTCAGCACCAGCCCCGTCAGCGGCAGACGCTCGTGGAAGGCCGTCGCGGTCCGCACCGCGTCCTGACCCGTCAGGCTGTCGGCGACCAGCAGGGTCTCGACCGGATTGGCGATGGAGGCGACCTCGGCCACCTCGTTCATCAACGCCTCGTCAAGCGTGATCCGGCCGGCGGTGTCGAGGATCAGGACGTCGAAGCCCTGGAGTTTCGCCGACTGCAGCGCCCGCCGTGTGATCTGGACCGCGCTCTCGCCCGCCACGATCGGCAGGACCGCGACCTCGATCTGCTTGCCCAGCTGGGCCAGCTGTTCCATCGCCGCCGGACGCCGCGTGTCCAGCGAGGCCATCATGACCTTCCTGCGATCGAACTTTGTCAGACGCAGCGCCAGCTTGGCGGACGTCGTCGTCTTGCCCGAGCCCTGCAGGCCGGCCATCAGCACCACGGCCGGCGGCGTCGCGTTCAGGTTCAGCGGCGTCGGCTCCTCGCCGCCCAGCATCTCGACCAGGCCGTCATAGACGATCTTGATGACCTGATCGGCGGGCCGGACCGAGCGGATGACCTCCTCGCCCGTGGCCTTTTCGGTCGCGAAGGCGATGAAGTCCTTGACGACCGGCAGGGCGACGTCGGCCTCCAGCAGGGCCACGCGCACCTCGCGCATCGCCTCGGCCACGTCCTTTTCGGACAGGGCACCGCGCCCGGTGATCCGGTCGAAAACGCCTGTCAGCCGCTCGTTCAGAGCCTCGAACATACAAACCTCATCAAGGCGGGTGAGGCGGCTCCATACGACAACGGCCCCTGGCGACGATCACGTCGGCAGGGGGTTCTCGCCATCCTCGTCCGGTCGAAACCGGGGTCGTGATGGTGGAGACGCAGGGTTCACTTGCGCCGGAAGCGCGGGCTTATGCGGCAAAGGCGGCGGTTTGTCGACTCTCGCCGGTCAGGTGACCGCCGCGCGCAAGGCGTCGGCCTCGCTGCCGCCGCTCGGCCGCGCCTCCCGCCCGGTCGTTTCGGCCAGGGGTGCCACCCGTCGGGGCAGTGCCAGGGTCGACAGGAGATAGCCGACGATCGCGCTGCCGCCATAGCCGACCAGGGGCGTTGGATAGTCGCCCGCGATCGCCGCGCACACGACGGTCAACCATGTCGCCCCAAAAGCCGCGTAGAGCACCTTGTTCGCCCCATCCCTCGCCAGGCCCAGAAGCGCTGGGGCCAACAGGATCGCCGTTCCCAGCCAGACCGCGATCCCTGCGATCAGGTTGGTCGACAAAGCTGTTCGGTAAACCCGGTCCACAAAGGGCGTCGGCGGCACGACATCGGGCTGGAGACAGGCGACCATAAGCCCGATCAGGGCGACGCCCGTCAGACCAACCGCGAGCCGCTCACGGTTCATCAGAGCCACCGCGCCGATCCCGGCGGCCAGGGTCGCGGCCATCGCGCGGTCGGGCTGCCAGGCCAGAGCGACCACGGCCAATACGACCCCCGTCGCCGTCAGGACATTCCGGGACCTGGCGAACCCGACGATCAGCAGCGGCAGCAAGATCAGGCTGGGTTGCAGGACGACCTGCCCCACCGAGGCCCAGCGTCGCGCGCCCGAGGCCTCGTCGCCCAGCGCCGCCGTCAACACCAGGATCGCGCCCATCGCGATCGTGACCGGCCCGACGAACGGGCGATCCATCGGCTCACGTCCGCGAAGAGAGAGAACCAGAACAAGCCCGGCGACCAAAGCCGCCGCGTTCATCGTCAGCAACTGAGCCGAAGCTCCGGCCGCCGACAGATAGATCAGGCCCATCCCTGTCGCCACGGCTCCGCAGGCCGTGGTGAGGTCTCGCAGTCTCCACCCGTTCCGACCCGTCATCATCGCCTCCTTGTTGATAGGCCCCGCGCCCGGGGCCATGGCGTCACGCAAGGCTTCGGCCGCCGCTTCCCGCGCAGTCCAGAGGACACATCCCATCGCAAAGATGAGAGCGGCGACGGGTCGATCAATCGATCCGGCCTCCCGGGCCATCGCCTCGCCCCAGTCCGACAGGCGCGCAGGCAGCCATCGGCAACACAGCCGAACGATCCGCTCCGACACCGTCACGCCGGTCGTCCCAAGGGTGCCTCGCCCAACACGTCGACCGGAGGATTTTGCTGCGCCAGCACCCGGCCGGTGGAGGTCAGGCGGTAGACATGCCGGGGTGGCCGTCCCGGCTCGGCGACCAGCCATTCCGCCTCGAGGTGACCCTGACCTTCCAGCCGGATCAGCAACGGATACAGCGTCCCGGATTTGACGCCCGCGCGACGACACAGGTCATAGCCGTAGGACCCGCCGGCCCCCGCCTCGGCCAAGGCGGCCAGCACGGAACGGGCGGCGGGAGACAGCGATCGCGAACGGGTCATGCACATAACTCTACATAGGTAGAGAAATTGTCAAGGTGGCGCACATTCGGTTTCTGTCGCGAGAAGTCTCTGGCCGCGATGGAAAGCGCCGTTACGTTGAACGTGTCCCTCCCCGACACGAGACCGCCCATGCCCGCCACCTTGCCCGTCGCCGACAATCGCCTGCGCGAAGAGGTTCGTCTGCTCGGCGGTCTGCTGGGCGAGGTCATCCGCGACGAAGGGGGTCAGGATCTCTACGACCGGATCGAGGCGGTCCGTGTCGCCTCGGTCGGCTATCACCGCCACGCGGGGGCGAGAGGTTCGGCCGAGCTCGAGCGGCTGCTGGCCGAGCTGTCGCTGGACGATGCGGTGGGGCTGGCGCACGGGTTCGCCGTGTTCTCGCTGCTGGCCAATGTCGCCGAGGACCGCGCGGGCAAGCGGCGGGCGCGCACCCAGACCGCCGAGGGGGCACGGGCCGATACGCCGGAGGGGGCCCTGGCCCGGCTGGAGGCCGCGGGGCGTTCGGTCGGCGACGCGCGGACCCTTCTGTCCGAGGCGCTGATTTCGCCGGTCCTGACCGCCCACCCGTCGGAGGTGCGCCGAAAGAGCGTCATCGACCGGATCGCGGCCGTGTCGGATCTGCTGGACGCCTGCGACCGCGACGACCTGGCCTGCGCCCCCGATGTGCTCAGGTCGGGCCTGCGGCGACAGGCCGTGATCCTCTGGGCGACGCGGCTGGTCCGCACAACCGGACTGGTGGTCCAGGACGAGATCGACACCGTCGTGTCCTTTCTGGAGCGGGTGTTCCTGAAGGTCGCGCCCGAGCAGCTGATCGACTGGCGGCGCAGGCTGGACGCGCCGGACCTCCGGCCCTTCGTCCGCATCGGGGCCTGGGTCGGGGGCGACCGCGACGGCAACCCCAACGTCGACGCCGACGCGCTGCGGGCCGCCTTCGCCACGCCGGCCAAGGCGGTGCTTCGCCACTATCTGGAGGCCGTCAACACCCTGGGGGCGGAACTCAGCCTCTCTGGCTCGCTCGTCCGGGTCAGTCCCGAGCTACAGGCGCTGGCCGACGGCTCGGGCGACGGTTCGCCCCACCGGGCCGACGAGCCCTACCGCCGGGCGCTCAGCCAGATCTACGCCCGGCTGTCGGCGACCCATCCGGTCCTGACCGGCCAGGCCGCCCCCCGCCCCGCCCCCTTCGACGCCCCGGCCTATACCGGTCCTGCCGAGTTTCGGGCCGATCTCAGCGTCCTGCACGACAGCCTGATCGCCAGTCACGGCAGCGTCTTCGCCGACGACGGCCTGTCCAGGCTGATCGCCACCGTCGATGTGTTCGGCTTTCACATGGCGACGCTCGATCTGCGCCAGAACTCCGACGTCCATGCGCGGGTGGTCGCCGATCTGCTGCGCGTCGCCGGGGTTTGCCAAGACTACGCGGCGCTGGACGAGGAGACGCGCCTGGCCGTCCTCGCCGCCGAGCTGACCACGCCCCGCCCCCTGTTCAGTCCCTATGCTGACTATGCGCCGGAGACCCTGAAGGAGCGCGCCATCCTGGAGGCGGCGGCCGAGGCCATCACCCGGTTCGGACCCGACGCCATCCGCACCCACATCGTGTCCAAGACCGACGCGGCGTCGGACCTGCTGGAGGTCTATCTGCTGCTGAAGGAGGTCGGTCTCTATCGGCCCGAAGACCCTGCCGCCTGCCCGATCCAGGCCGCGCCCCTGTTCGAGACCATCGACGACCTCAGGGCGGCCAGGCCGACGCTCGAGCGGCTGCTGGCCGAGCCCTCGGCCCTGGCCGTCGCCCGCGCGCGCGGCGTGCAGGAGGTCATGATCGGCTATTCGGACTCCAACAAGGACGGGTCATACCTGACCTCGACCTGGGAGCTGCACGAAGCCTCGCGTGGGCTGCTGTCGGTGACCGAGGCCCTCGGACTACGGCTGCAGCTGTTCCATGGTCGGGGTGGAGCGGTCGGTCGAGGCGGGGGATCCAGCTTCGCCGGCGTCGTGTCCCAACCGACAGGCACGGTCGCGGGCCGCATCCGCATCACTGAACAGGGCGAGGTCATCGCCAACAAGTACGGCGAGCCCGACGTGGCGCGGCGCAACCTCGACGCCCTGACCGCAGGCACCCTGATCGCCTCCCTGGCCCCGCCGCCGGACGAGGCCATGACCGCGCGGCATGGCGCGACGGCTCGGGCCCTCTCCCAGGCCTCGATGTCGGCCTATCGGGCGCTGGTCTACGAGACGCCGGGCTTCGTCGATTACTTCCGCGCCGCCACCCCGATCAACGAGATCGCCGAGCTGAAGATCGGATCGCGACCCACGTCGCGCACGGCCTCCACCGCCATCGAGGATCTGCGCGCCATTCCCTGGGTGCTGAGCTGGAGCCAGAGCCGGGTCATGCTGCCCGGCTGGTTCGGCTTCGGCTCGGCCTGCGAAGGTGCCGATCCGGAGGAACTGCGGGCCATGGCGGTCGACTGGCCGTTCTTCCGCACCCTGGTCCAGAACATGGAGATGATCATGGCCAAGGCCGACATGACCATCGCCCGACGCTATGCCTCCCTGGTCGAGGATCAGGCCCTCGCCGCGCGGGTGTTCGGCGCGATTCAGGCGGAATGGGACCGGACCCATGCGGCGGTCCTTGGCATCACAGAGCAGAGCGCCCTGCTGGGCGGGCAGCCCGAACTCGACCGCCTGATCCGGCTCCGGATGCCCTACGTCGAGCCGCTGAACCACGTCCAGATCGAGCTGATCCGCCGCCGCCGCGCAGGCGACGACGACCCGAGGGTCCGCGAGGGCATCCTGCTGGCCATCAACGGCATCGCGGCCGGGTTGAGGAACAGCGGCTAAGCTCGACCCCAAACGTCCGTCGGAGGATTATTTCGCCTGAGGACGTTCAGCGGCACAGGTTTACGACCATGAACGATTTTTAGGGAAGGGTTCACCGCCCGGTCACGGAAATCGACCGTCGGTGTCACCGAACACCGTCATATGGCGGCGCGTCGCCTCCCCGCGATCTCAGCAGGACGCCCCGCCATGAAAACCTTCGCCATCGCCTTCGCCGCCCTCGCCCTCTCGGCCGGCGCCGCCTCTGCCCAGGACTACCGCATCGTCATCGGCGACCTCGACCTCGGGTCGGTGTCGGGTGCGGACGCCTTTGACGCCCGCATCGACGACGCCGCGCGCCGCGCCTGCCGGGGCGGTGGCCCCCTGGCCGAGCACCAGTGCCGCCGCCGTTTCCGCGCCGAAGCAATGCGGATGCTGCCCGGCGTTCGTCGCGACGACTACGCCCGTGCCCGTGGCGGTCGCCTCCTCGCCATGGTTCCGGTGATCTACGGCTGAGGCGACGTCTCGTCGGTCTGACAGGACGGTCCTTCTCCGGGCCGATGCACGCCGCCCGCGGCATCGGCCCCACGCCTGAACGGGTGGCAAACCACCGTTCACGGCTTGGAAGCCATTTTCGTTCACGGTGCGCGCCTCGTTCGGGGAGCGGACATGACCATCGAGACCGACGATCACGACTCGCTCGCCATCGCCCTGGCCGGCCTCAAGGGAGCGGGCGTCGGCTGGTGGCGCGTGCTCGACCCGAAGACGACCTGGTGGTCATCAGGCATGTACGAGATCGCCGGTCTCGACCCCGCCGGCGGCGTGCCGACGCGCGATCAGATCTTTCGGCTCTATCACCCCGACGACTCCAACATCGTCGGCCGATCCTGGCGACGCATGTTCGAGACCGATGAGGCCGTGCGGATCCGCTACCGGATCGTCCGTCCGTCCGGCGAATACCGCCATGTCGTCAACTGGGGCCAGCGCCAGCCCCCGGACGCCGAGGGCAGACGCTGGGTCTTCGGCATGGCCTTCGACGTCACCGACGAGGTCGACGATCAGGAGCTGTTCGACAGCGAGCGGGCCTTCCGTTTCGTCGCCGAACACACCTCGGACATGGTGGTGCGCAGCCGAATGGGGATCGGCATCACCTTCGCATCGCCGGCCTCACGCGCCGTCCTGGGCTACTCCCCTAGCGAGATCGTCGGGATGAACCCGGCCGACATCGTCCTGGAGGAAGATGTCGTTCGCATCCGCGCCCTGCTGAGCGAGCGCATTGCCCGCGGCGAGCTTATCAGTCCGACGGGCTACGAGTATCGTGGTCGGCACAAGGACGGGCACCTCGTCTGGCTGGAGGCCAACCCACGCCTGGTTGTCAACGGCGCGGGCGAACTGACCGAGATCGTCGACGTCGTGCGCGACATCACGGCGCGGAAGGATACCGAGACCGCCCTGGTTCAGGCGCGCCAGGAGGCCGAAGCCGCGTCAAGCGCGAAGAGCGAGTTTCTGGCCAACATGAGCCACGAACTGCGCACCCCCCTGACCAGCATCCTGGGCTTCTCGCGGCTGATCGGCCGGGACGGTGGCCTGTCGGACGCCGACCGGGGTCATCTGGATCTGATCCGCAGCGCCGGCGAGACCCTGCTGGCGGTCGTCAACGACATTCTGGACTTCTCCAAGCTGGAGGCTGACGCCCTGACCCTGTCGGCCGAACCCTTCTCGGTGGACCAGCTGGGACAGGGCGTGGTCGCCCTGCTGGGGGGTCAGGCCGACGACAAGGGTCTGGCGCTGACGTTTGACGTCCCCGAAGACGCCTGGCTTTCCGGCGATGCCCCCCGTCTGCGGCAGGTGCTCCTGAACCTGGTGTCCAACGCGGTGAAGTTCACCGAGCGTGGCGAAGTCAGCGTGCGGCTCCAGGTCGGCGCGGCCGAGGACGGCCGGCGACTGCTCGAGGCGACCGTGCGTGATACCGGCGTGGGCCTCGATCCCACCCAGATCGACCAGATGTTCGACCGCTTCACCCAGGCCGACGGCTCGGTCTCGCGGCGCTTCGGCGGCACAGGACTGGGTCTGGCCATCTCGCGGCGGCTGATCGAGATGATGGGCGGCGAGATCGGTGCCGACAGCGACGGGCGTACGGGGTCCACCTTCTGGTTCCGCGTTCCCTTCCCGGTCGCCGAGACGGCGGAAGCCGCTCAGGCCCAGGCGGCCCAACCGATGCCCGATCGCCGCCTCCGCGTTCTGCTGGCCGAAGACCACGCCGCCAATCGGGCCCTAATCGCCGCCCTGACCGCGTCGTGCGATCTGGACCTCGACATGGTCGATAACGGCGAACACGCGGTCGCCGCCGCGCGGACCGGCGATTACGACCTGATCCTGATGGACATGCAGATGCCTGTGATGGACGGCCCGGCCGCCGCGCGCGCCATCCGCGCGTCGTCGGGCCCCGAGCGGGACACGCCCATCGTCGCCCTGACCGCCAACGTCCTGCCCGAACAGATCGAGCAGTGCCGTGCGGCGGGCATGCAGGCCCATGTCGCCAAGCCGGTCGACCCGCGCGCCCTGTTCGCTGCCCTCACCGAACACGCCCGGCCGCCCAAAGAAGAAGCCGCCGCGGCCTGAGCCACGGCGGCCTCTCATCGTCAGAAGCGACCTGGCTCTAGGTCGGAAAGCCGCGCACCCGCAGCAGGGCGGTGACGTCCGGGTCGCGACCCCGGAAGCGGCGATAGGCGTCGGCGCGGTCCGACGCATTGCCCTCGGCCAGGATGATCGACTTGTAGCGACCGGCGATGTCCGGATTGAACACATCGCCCGACTCCTCGAAATAGGCCCAGGTGTCGGCGTCCATGACCTCGGACCACAGATAGCTGTAGTAGCCGGCCGAATAGGCGTCCGACGTGAACAGGTGATTGAACTGCGGCAGGCGGTGCCGCATCACGATCTCCTTGGGCATCCCGTACCGCGCCAGGCTCTCGCGCTCGAAGGCGTCGATGTCGGTCGGCGGGGTGGCGCGGGTGTGCAGGTCCATGTCGACGAGCGCCGAGGACAGATAGCTGACCGTGGCATAGCCCTGGTTGAAGGTCGCGGCCGCCTCGACCTTGTCGACCAGGCTCTGCGGCATGGGCTCGCCGGTCTGGTAGTGCTTCATGAAGCCGTCCAGGATCGGCCGGCTCAGCACCCAGTGCTCATGCACCTGCGACGGATACTCGACGTAGTCGCGCGGCGTGCCGCCCAGCGCCGGATAGCGGACCTGATAGGACAGATAGTGCAAGGCGTGGCCGAACTCGTGGAACAGGGTCTCGGCGTCGTCCAACGAGATCAGGATCGGCTGACCCGCCTCGGCCTTCACAAAGTTGTTGTTGTTCGACACCAGCTTGTTGCCGCCGCCGTCATAGCCCCAGGCCAGGCGATAGCTGGTCATCCAGGCCCCTGACCGCTTGCCCGCGCGGGCGAAGTCGTCGGAGTAGAACAGGCCGACGTGCGACCCGTCGGACTTGTTCTTGACCTCGAACACCTCGACGTCCGGATGGAAGCCCGGAACGCTGCCCGCCAGCACCGGCGTGAAGGTGAAGCCGTACAGCCGCTCGGCCATGTAGAAGGCCCCGCGCTTGACCGCGTTCAGCTCGAAGTAGGGCTTCAGCTCGTTCTGATCGAGGTCGTACTTCGCCTTCCGGACCTTCTCGGCATAGTACAGGTAATCCCACGGCTCGATGTCGTGACCGGCGATCTCGCGCATGTCGGCGACTTCCTGGGCGACCCGCGCCTTGGCCGGCTCCCACACGCGCATCATCAGTTCCATGGCGGCGGCCGGGGTCTTGGCCATCGTGTCCTGCATCCGCCATTCGGCGTGATTGCCGTAACCCAGCAGTCGGGCGCGCTGGGCCCGCAGCTGCACGATCTCGGCGATCAGGGCGTTGGTGTCATTGCGGTCCCGGTTGTCGCCGCGGTTCACGAACTTGGTCCAGACCTGCTGGCGCAGCGCGCGGTCGTCGGCGAAGGTCAGGAAGGGATCGACGCTGGATCGGGTGTTGACGATCGCCCAGCCCTGCAGGTTGCGCGACCGCGCGGCCCCGGCGGCGGCGGCCTTGTTGGACTCGGGCAGGCCCGCGACACCCGCTTCGTTCGGAATCAGGGTCCAGGTGTTCTCGTCGGCGACGACCTTCTGGCTGAAGCTGGTGAAGGCGTTGGCAAGCGCGGTGTTGATGCGGCCCAGCTCGGCCTTGCCGGCGGCGTTAAGCGCCGCGCCGTTCCGGACGAAGGCGTCACGGCTGCGTTCGGCCACGCGGGTCTGTTCCGGTGTCAGACCGGCCGCGCGGGCGGTGTCGGCCACGGTCTTGATGCGCTGGAACAGGGGCGCGTTGAAGGTGATCTCGTCGCCGGCCACCGACAGCAGCGGCGTCACCTCGGTGTCGACGGCATTGTAGTCGTCCGAGCCGATGTTCTGGGTCATGACGCCGAAGATCGAGGTCGCCCGGTCCAGCGGCTGACCCGCCAGCTGCATCGGCACCATGGTGTTGGCGAAGGTCGGCGGTGCGGGATTGTTGGCGATCGCGGCGATCTCGGCGCGCTGCAGGTCGATGCCCTCGATGATGGCGGCCTTCAGCTTGTCTGCGGTCACGGCGCCCCAGGGCGGCACACCCTCATAAGGGCCGGTCCACGGCTGAAGCAGTTCGGCGCGCGGGGTCTGAACCGGCAGCACGGCCTTGGCCACCGCGAGTTCTTCGGCGGTGCCGGCACCGCCCATGGCGCCTGTGCTGGCGCATCCGGAAAGGGCCATCAGGCTCGCGCCTCCGATAAGAAGCTGGCGTCTTTGCATGGGAACATCCTGTTCATGGGTCTTCGAGGTCGCGACACCCTAGGCCGGGTTCGCATGACCGTCACCTGAACGACGTGTAATCGCGTTGGACGACGACGCAAGCCAAGGCTACACGCCGCTCCATGGCGATAGGCGTTTTCGACAGCGGCGTGGGCGGCCTGACCGTCCACCGCGAGCTGACCCAGCGGTTCCCCGGGCGGGACTTCATCTATCTGGCCGACCAGGCCCACGCGCCCTACGGCGGTCGTGGTGGCGAGGAGATCGTCGAGCTGACTCGCGCGGGCTGCGAGCGATTGTTCGAGGCCGGGGCCAGCGTCATCGTCCTGGCCTGCAACACCGCCTCGGCCATCGCCCTGCGTCGTCTGCAGCAGACGTGGGTGCCCGAGGCTCGGGCGCGTCATGGGCGGCCGGTCAATGTGCTGGGCATCATCGTCCCGACCATCGAGGCGGCCACGGGCCTTCCCTGGACGTTCGAAGCCGAACGGCGAGGCGACAAGATCGAGGCGCTGGAGATCACCGGCGTCTTCTGCACCGCCGCCACCGCCATGAGCCGCGTCTACGAGATCGAGATCGACAAGCGGCGCGAGGACCTGGCGGTCTTCTCCGAGCCCTGCCCCGGCCTGGCGGGTCTGATCGAACTGGGCGCGCCGGCCGAAGAGCTGACCGTGGTCGTGCGCGACCACGTCGACGCCCTGCGCCGCCGCATCGGGCGGCATCCGGACAAGGCCATCCTGGGCTGCACCCACTACGAGATCGTCGCCGATATCTTCGCTGCCGCCCTGCCCCCTGGCACGCCGGTGATCCACCAGCCGACCGCCGTCGCCGACGCCCTCGAACGCTACTTCGAGCGGCACCCCGAATACGGCCTGGGCGACACAGGTCGACGCAGCTTCCTGACCACGGGCAAGCCGGGCGCCCAGTCCGATCTGGTCAGCCAGTTCTGGGGTTCGCCGCTGACGTTCGACGCCGCCTGACTTGACGGCTCGTTTGGACGAGCGCCGGATGCGGTCGGGAGGATCCATCATGTTTCGCTCGGTCTTTGTCGCCATCGCCCTGCTGGTTGCCGCGAGCCCCGCGTCAGCCGAGATCGTGTCGAGAGGCGAGAACGCCTTCACCCTGCGTTTTGCCGTCGGGCTGGAGGCCTCGCGCGAGGACGTCATCGACGCCGTTCGCAACGTGCCCGCCTGGTGGGACCCGGCCCACAGCTACACTGGGGACGCCGCCAACCTGTCCCTGGCCTTCCAGCCCGGTGGATGCTGGTGCGAGCGCATGAGGGACGGCACCAACTTCCGTCACGGCTCTTTGGTTTCGATCGAGCCCGACCGGGTCAGATTCGATGCGCCTCTGGGTCCGTTGAACGGCAAGGCCACGCGCGCCGACCTGATCTTCTCGGCCGGGCCGGAGAACCGGGGGACCTTGGCAGCGATGGAATTCGTGGTCGAGGGCCCGGGCGTCGGGGCTTTCGCCGATGCCGTTCATGGGGTGATGCAACAGGGCTGGACCCGCTACGTCCGCTTCATCGAGTACGGCGAGCCGACCGCCGAAGACTGAGCTTTCCGCGACCTCGCATAAGCCTGACCTATCGTGCCACCAAGTTTAATCGATTGGCCTTGTGATCTCTTGAGGCGTATCAGTGGTCATCACCTTTGATCCCCCGGGAGGCAACCATGGACGGCGAAAACTCACCCCTGTCTGATCCGAGCAAGAAGGCGGCCGCCAAGCGCGCGCTGCTGGGCCGCACCAACCGCGACTGGTGGCCCAACACGCTGGCGGTCGACATCCTGCATCAGCACGGCAAGACCGGCGATCCGATGGGCGACGGCTTCAGCTATGCCGAGGCCTTCAAGTCGATCGACTACGAGGGTCTGAAGCGCGACCTGACGGCCCTGATGACTGACAGCCAGCCCTGGTGGCCGGCCGACTATGGCCACTACGGCCCCTTCTTCATCCGCATGGCCTGGCACGCGGCCGGCACCTATCGCACCGGCGACGGTCGCGGCGGCTCCAGCTCGGGTCAGCAGCGCTTCGCCCCGCTGAACTCCTGGCCTGACAACGGCAACCTGGACAAGGCGCGCCGCCTGCTGTGGCCGATCAAGCAGAAGTACGGCGCCAACATCAGTTGGGCCGACCTGTTCATCCTGGCCGGCAACGTCGGCATCGAATCGATGGGCGGGCCGGTCTTCGGCTTCGGCGGCGGCCGCGCCGACGTCTGGGAGCCCGAGAAGGACGTCTACTGGGGCACCGAGGAAGGGTGGGTCGGCTCTGAAGGCGCGCCGACGCGCATCCAGGAAGACAAGAACATGGCGCTGGAAGAGCCTCTGGCCGCCATCCAGATGGGCCTGATCTACGTCAACCCGGAAGGTCCGGGCGGCGTGCCCGAGGCGCTGCAGTCCGCCCGCGACATCCGCATCACCTTCGCCCGCATGGGCATGAACGACGTCGAGACGGCGGCGCTCACGGCCGGCGGTCACACCTTCGGCAAGGCCCACGGTGCGGGTGACGCGTCCAAGGTCGGCGTGGCTCCGGAAGGCGCCGACATCGCGCTTCAGGGCCTCGGCTGGATCTCCGGCCACGAGAGCGGCATGGGCGACCACACCATCACCTCCGGCATCGAGGGTGCGTGGACGCCGACGCCGATCACCTGGGACATGTCGTATTTCGACATGCTGCTGGACCACGAGTACGAGCTGGTCCGCTCGCCCGCCGGTGCCAAGCAGTGGCAGCCCGTCGGCAACCCGCCCGAGACCCTCGCCCCGGCCGCGCATACGCCGGGCAAGAAGGTTCCGACGATGATGACCACGGCCGACATGGCCTTCAAGGTCGACCCCGATTACCGCGCGATCATGGAGAAGTTCCGGGCCGAGCCCGCGTACTTCGCCGACCAGTTCGCGCGCGCCTGGTTCAAGCTGTGCCACCGCGACATGGGCCCCAAAGCCCGCTACCTCGGACCGGAAGTGCCCGCTGAAGACCTGATCTGGCAGGACCCCATTCCGGCGCACACGGGACCCAAGCTGACCGACGCGGGCGTCAAGACGCTGAAGGACCACATCGCCGCGTCCGGCCTGTCGGTCGCCGACCTGGTCCGCACGGCCTGGGCCTCGGCCGCCACCTGGCGCGGGTCGGACCACCGCGGCGGCGCCAACGGCGCGCGCATCCGCCTGGAGCCGCAGCGCAGCTGGGACGTCAACGAGCCCGAGAAGCTGTCGCGCGTTCTGGCCGTCTATGAGGACATCAAGGCCAAGTCTGGCCTGAACGTCTCCATCGCGGACCTGATCGTGCTGGGCGGCTCGGTCGGCATCGAGCAGGCGGCCAAGGCCGCCGGCCACGACGTCGTCGTCCCCTTCACCCCGGGCCGGACGGACGCCACGGCGGAGCACACGGACGCCGAAAGCTTCGCGGTTCTCGAGCCCCGCGCCGACGGCTTCCGCAACTATCTGCAGGTGAAGTTCAACGTCCCGACCGAGGAACTGCTGATCGACCGGGCCCAGCTTCTGGGTTTGACGGCTCCGCAGATGACGGCCTTGGTCGGCGGCCTGCGGGTCCTGGGGATCAACCACAACGACTCCAAGGACGGCGTCTTCACCGACCGTCCGGGCCAGCTGACGAACGACTTCTTCATCAACCTGCTGGACATGTCGACGGCCTGGAAACAGATCGACGACACCTCGGACGAGACCTTCGTGGGCACGGACCGCACCACCGGCGAGCGCCGCTGGACCGCGACCCGCACCGATCTGGTGTTCGGCTCCAACTCCCAGCTGCGCGCGATCGCCGAGGTCTTCGCCGAGGGCCAGTCCCAGGAGGTGTTCCTGAACACCTTCATCAAGGCCTGGACCCAGGTCATGGAGAACGACCGCTACGACATCCCCAAGCGCGCCCTGCACGCCGAGAAGCTGGCGGCGTAAGCCTTCGGGATTGACGCTCTGACGACCCCCGTCCTCTACGCGAGGGCGGGGGTTTTCTTTTTGCTGCCTCATAAGGCCGCTCGATTGTCGTGGCGCACGACTGAAGCCGCGCCTATCTCGATCCCATGCTGCCCACCCTTCGCCAACTCCAGTATCTGAAACTCCTCGCCGAGCACGGCTCGTTCAGCCGCGCGGCCGAAGCGGCGTCGGTCAGCCAGCCCGCCCTGTCGGCCGGCATTCAGGAGCTGGAGCGCGTGCTGGGGGCCCCCGTGGTCGACCGCACGCGTGGCGCGGTCCAGCTGACCGCCGTCGGGACCGAGGCCGTCGCCCGGGCCGAGGACGTTCTGGCTCGCACCGAGGACCTGGTCGAGGCGGCGCGGAACGCGGGACGGCCCCTGTCGGGTCGGCTGAGGCTGGGCATCATCCCGACCGTCGCCCCCTTCCTGCTGCCCGCCACATTGCCCGGACTGAAGGCGGCCTATCCGTCGCTGCGGCTGTTCATCCGCGAGGACCTCACCGGGCGGCTGATCGCCGGGCTGAAGGCGGGTCAGCTGGACTGCGCCGTCATCGCCCTGCCCTACACTGCCTCGGGCATCGACCACGCCCGCATCGGCGACGACGAGATCCTGGCGGCCGCCCCGGTCGGCCATCCGCTGGCGTCCGGCGGCGACATCCAGCCGGGCGCGCTCAAGGGCCAGGACCTGATCCTGCTGGAAGACGGCCACTGCCTGCGCGACCAGGCCCTGGCCGCTGTCGACCTCGACGCCCCGCGCGGCGAGGACGTCTTCGCCGCGACCAGCCTGCACACCCTGGTGCAGATGGTGTCGTCGGGGCTGGGGGTGTCCTTCCTGCCCGCCATGGCGGTGCGGGCGGGTCTCGCCGACGACGCCGGCGTCGTCATCCGATCCTTCGCCGCCCAGGCCCCCAGCCGCGAGATCGTCGTCGCCTGGCGCAAAGGCTCAAGCCGAGCCGCCGAAGCGAGGCTTCTGGCCGAGGCGATGCGGGTTTGAGGTAGCGTCTCGTGTCTCCTCCACGTTCGCCGCTTTGGCGGGTGGGGAGGAGACGTTCGGCCTTACGCCGCCAGATTCCGCAGCACGTAGGGCATCACGCCCCCGGCCTTGAAGTAGTCCAGCTCGGTCTGGTTATCGATACGGCAGCGGACCGGGAAGCGGGCCATCTTGCCGTCCGACGGACGGAACAGCTCGACCCACAGATCCTGGCGCGGACGCAGCTTGCCGATGTTGACGTCCGACAGGCCGCGGATCGTCACGATCTCCTCGCCGGTCAGACCCAGCTTGGTCCAGCCGTCCGCCTTGAACTGCAGCGGCACCACGCCCATCCCGACCAGGTTCGAGCGATGGATGCGCTCATAGCTCTCGGCGATGACGGCGCGAACGCCCAGCAGGCGCGTGCCCTTCGCCGCCCAGTCGCGCGACGAGCCCGTGCCGTATTCCTTGCCCGCGAACACGACCAGCGAGCGCCCTTCCGACTGATAGCGCATGGCCGCGTCGTAGATCGACATCACCTCGCCCGAGGGGAAGTGCTTGGTCATGCCGCCCTCGATGTCGGGGACGATACGGTTGCGGATGCGGATGTTGGCGAAGGTGCCGCGCATCATCACCTCGTGGTGACCGCGCCGCGCGCCGTAGGAGTTGAACTCGGCCGACTCGACGCCGCGCGCATTCAGATACTGACCGGCGGGCGAGGACGTCTTGATCGAACCGGCCGGGCTGATGTGGTCGGTCGTGATCGAGTCGCCGAAGATGGCCAGCACACGGCCCTCGACCACGTCGGTGACGGGCGTCGGCTCCATCGACAGGCCCTCGAAATAAGGCGGGTTAGCAACATAGGTCGAGCTGTCGTCCCAGGCATAGGTCTGGCCGCCGGCGACCTGGATCGCCTGCCAGTGCGCGTCGCCCTTGAACACGTCGGCATAGCGTTTGGCGAACATGGCCGAGGTGACGGCCTTCTTCTGGATGGCGGCAATCTCGGCGGTCGTGGGCCACACATCCTTCAGGAAGACGTCCTTGCCCTTCTTGTCCTTGCCGATCGGATCCTTGGTGATGTCGATCCGCATGGAGCCGGCCAGGGCATAGGCCACGACCAGCGGCGGCGAGGCCAGGTAGTTGGCCTGGACGTCCGGGTTCACCCGGCCCTCGAAGTTGCGGTTGCCCGACAGGACCGAGGTGGCGACGATCGCGTTCTCGTTGATCGTCTTGGAGATCGCCGGGTCCAGCGGACCCGAGTTGCCGATGCAGGTGGTGCAGCCGTAGCCGACCAGGTTGAAGCCCAGGGCGTCCAGTTCCTTCTGCAGGCCGGCAGCCGTCAGATAGTCGGTCACGACCTGCGAGCCCGGAGCCAGCGAGGTCTTGACCCAGGGCTTGGTCTTCAGACCCAGCTTGTTGGCCTTCTGCGCCACCAGACCGGCCGCGATCAGGACCGAGGGGTTCGACGTATTGGTGCAGGAGGTGATGGCCGCGATGACCACGTCGCCGTCGCCGATATCGAACTTTTCACCCTCCACAGCCGCGCGCGGCGCGTCGGCCGGGCGGTTGAACACCTCGCCCAGCGCCGTCTCGAACGACGGGGCGGCGACGGTCAGTTCGACGCGGTCTTGCGGACGCTTGGGACCGGCCAGCGACGGGACGACCGTCGACAGATCCAGTTCCAGCACGTCGGTGAAGATCGGGTCTTCAGAGGTCTCGTCGATCCAGAGGCCTTGGGCCTTGGCATAGGCCTCGACCAGGGCCACGCGCGCCTTGTCGCGGCCCGTGGCGGTCAGATAGCCGATGGTCGCCTGCGACACCGGGAAGAAGCCGCAGGTGGCGCCGTATTCCGGGGCCATGTTGGCGATGGTGGCCTGGTCCTCGATGGTCAGGCCGCTGACGGCCGGGCCGAAGAACTCGACGAACTTGCCGACGACGCCCTTCTTGCGAAGCATCTGGGTGACGGTCAGCACCAGGTCGGTGGCCGTCGTGCCTTCGGGCATCGAGCCCGTCAGCTTGAAGCCGATGACCTCGGGGATCAGCATGGGGATCGGCTGGCCCAGCATGGCGGCTTCCGCCTCGATGCCGCCGACGCCCCAGCCCAGCACGGCCAGGCCGTTGATCATGGTGGTGTGGCTGTCGGTGCCGACCACGGTGTCGGGATAGGCGACGGTCGCCTTGCCTTCGGCGACGGTCCAGACGGTCTGGGCCAGGTTCTCCAGGTTCACCTGGTGACAGATGCCCGTTCCCGGCGGCACCACGCGGAAGTTGTTGAAGGCCGAGGAGCCCCAGCGCAGGAAGTTGTAGCGCTCGATGTTGCGCTCATACTCGCGCTCGACGTTTTGGGCGAAGGCGCCCGGCGTGCCGAAGTGGTCGACCATCACCGAGTGGTCGATGACCAGGTCGACCGGCACCAGCGGATTGATCTTGGTCGCATCGGCGCCCAGCGCGCTCATGGCGTCGCGCATGGCGGCCAGGTCCACGACAGCGGGCACGCCGGTGAAGTCCTGCATCAGGACGCGCGCGGGCCGGAAGGCGATCTCGTGCTCGACCGAGCCCTTGTTCTGGGTCCAGGCGGCGACGGCGCGCAGGTCGGCCTCGGTGACGGACACACCGTCCTCGTTGCGCAACAGGTTCTCCAGCAGCACCTTCATGGAGCGCGGCAGGCGATCGATGCCCTCAAGTCCCGCTTCCTGAGCGGCCGGAAGGCTGTAATAGGCGTATTTCTTGCGCCCGACGGTCATGTCCCGGCGGGTGGAAAGGCTGTCGACTGACGGCATGGGAGTGGTCCTCTGGTTCAGCCGCCCGGACATCCGGTTGCGCCGTCTCGCGGCGATCGCAGGGGCACACAGGTCCCCGGCGCGCGCGGCGACAGCCTGCTGCGGCGAGGCGGGATATAGCGGTGGTCGGACAAGGCGTCCATGAGTCCACGATGCCGGTGTGGACATTGAGAACGGGTCGCAGGAAGCAGACGCCTCTCCCTCCCCTTCATGGGGAGGGACCGCGAGCCTTGGCGAGCGCGGGTGGGGCAGTATCGTCCGTGCGCACCGACAGAAAGGCCCCACCCGGGCTCCGCTTCGCTCCGCCGTCCCTCCCCATGAAGGGGAGGGAGAGGCCGTGATCCACACCCTCGCCCTCACCTCCCTGACCCTCGCCCGTGGTGAGCGGACCCTGTTCCGCGACCTGTCGCTGGCCCTCTCCGCGGGCGAGGCCGTGGCCCTGACCGGAGCGAACGGAGCCGGCAAGACCAGTCTGCTGCGGGCCGTGGCGGGGTTCCTCCGCCCGGAGGCCGGTGAGATCGCATTTCACGACGCGGACCAGAATGCTCTGGACCCGACCGAAGCCCGGGCGCGACAGGTCCACATGCTGGGCCACCTCGAGGGCCTGAAGGGCACCCGCACGGCGCGCGAGGAGCTGACCTTCCAGGCCGAATGGCTGGGACGCGGCCACCACAGCATCGACGAAGCGGTCCGGGCCGTGGGCCTGAAGCCTCTGCTGGATCTGGAGGTGCGCAAACTGTCGGCCGGACAGCGACGACGGCTGGCGCTCGCCCGTCTGGTCGCCGCGCCGCGCGCCCTGTGGCTTCTGGACGAGCCCCTCAGCCCGCTGGACACGCGCTGGCGCGAGGCGGTGGGCGAACTGATGCGCCGGCATCTGGACGGCGGCGGGCTGATCCTCGCGGCCGTTCATGATCCCCTGCCGATTCCGGCGCGGGTGCTGGACGTCGGAGCGGGCCGATGAACGCGGTCGCGACCCTGTTCCGGCGCGAGCTGGCCCTGGCCTGGGGCGGTGGCGGCGGGCCGCTGCTGGCGTGCGGTTTCTTCGCCTGTTTGACCACGATCGTGCCTCTGGCGGCCGGCGGAGACCTCCAGACGCTGCGCCCGGTGGCGTCCGGCGTGGCTTGGCTGGCCCTGGCCCTGTCGTCGCTGCTGTCGCTGGAGCGGCTGTTCGAGCGCGATCTGGAGGACGGGGCGCTGGACCTGCTGGCGCTGGGACCCTTGCCTCTGGAAGCCGTCGTCGCGATCAAGGCGGCGGCGCAGTGGCTGGCGACGGGCCTGCCGCTGGCCTTGGCGGCCCCCATCGCGGCCCTCGCTCTGGGTCAGCCCGCAGGCCTGGTGCCTCTGACCGCTCTGGCGGCGCTGATCGGGGGGCTGGGCTTCGCCTTCACCGGCGCGCTCGGAGCGGCGCTGGCGCTGGGCGCGAAGCGCGGCGGTCTGCTGATCGCGGTCGTGGTCCTGCCGCTGTTCATCCCGCCGGTCGTATTCGGAGCAGGGGCTCTGACCCGCGCGGCCGAGGGGCTCAGCCCCTGGCCGGCGATGGCCCTGCTGACGGCCTATGCGCTGTTCGCGGCCGTCATCGCCCCCCCGGCGGGCGCCGCGGCGATCCGCAGCGCCCAAGGGTAGATCAGCCTAGCGAACGGCGGCGTAGGCGCTGAGCGTCGAAACCAGACGGGCGTGCTCGCGCGCGCTCATGCAGCGCGGCGCGGCCCAGGTCTGGCCGGTCGAACGCGCCTGCAGGGCCTCATCGGCGGTTACGAACACAGGGGCGGCTCCGTGCTCGCGACGGAAGGCCCGGCGCGTGGCGGCATCGCTGTCGCACATCATGACGACGCGCTGGGCACCGTCCGGCGCGCGGCTGGGAAGGGGGGTCTGGTGGGCGAAGGCCGGCAGGGCGGCGGACGCGGCCAGCGTCAGGACAGCGGCGGCTAGGGTCAAACGGTTCATTGCAAAGCTCCTCCCAAGGCTCGGAATAAGTCAGGGTCCGGAGCAATAATGCGCCCGTTTTCGACCATGTAAAGAAAATAAGACAACTACGTCGCAAACGGATGACATTTCCTGTCGAAGTCGCGCCCATTCAGTCAGTTTGACGAGGCTTGGCCCCCGGACCGGAGTTGGCGCGTTGGCGTCGGGTGAGCAGCAATCCGTTGAAGCGCCTGACCCTCCCGCCCGCATGGCGCGACCGAGCCGGACGAGCCCTGGCCCCTGCCGGTGCGCGCGCCGTGGTCTGGCGCGACTGGGTTGTGGCCAATGACCCTGTTTATGGCTCTTTCCGGCGGCCGGGCCTGGCCGAGAAGATCGCGGCTTCTGTGACCCTGGTCCTCATCCTGGCGATCGTGCTGTTCCTCGCCCTGTTCGACTGGAACTGGCTGAGGGGTCCCATCGGCCGCTGGGCCTCGACCGAGTACGGGCGGGAGATCGCCCTGCGCGGAGACCTCGACGTCAACCTGTTCAGCTGGACCCCCTCGGTGGTGGTGCGGGACCTGAAGCTGGGTGGCCCGGACTGGGCGCGCGAGAGTGATACGGTCACGGCCGAGCGCATCGAGGCCAGTGTGCGTCTGAGGGCTCTGCTGGCCGGACGTCTGGAAATGCCCCTCCTGGCCATCACGCGGCCCCGCGCCGTCCTGATCGCCACGGAGGACGGCCGCCAGAGCTGGGATCTGAACCCCGACGAGCCCGACGATGGCGAGGGCCTGAAGCTTCCGCTGATCAACCGCCTGATCATCGAAGACGGACAGTTGAGCCTGGACGAGCAACGGCGCGGCATCACCCTGGAGGCCCAGGTCACGGCCCGCGAAGCGGCCAGCGCCGAGGACGGCAAGACCGGCTTTCTGCTGACCGGCGATGGCGCGATCAACGGGTCGCCCCTGACGCTGAAGATCGAGGGGGGTCCCTTCATCAACATCCGCCGCGACCGGCCCTATGGCTTCAAGGCGACGCTGGAGGGGGCGCGGTCCCAGCTGACGGCGGACGGATCGGTGACCCGCCCGTTCGACCTCGGGCGGTTCCAGGCGGCGCTGACGCTGCGGGGACAGGATCTGAACGACCTCTATGCCCTGACCGGCATCGCTTTGCCCAACACCCCGCCGTACCGGCTGGCGGGCGCTCTGACCCGTGCGGATCGGGTCTGGACCTTCAACGATTTTGACGGCCGTGTGGGCGCGTCCGACCTGTCGGGCGATCTGAGGGTCGAAAGCGGCGAGCGGCTGAACGTCCGCGCGGACCTGCGCTCCCAACGGTTGGACCTGGACGACCTGATCGCCATCCTCGGCGGTTCGACCCGGACCAACGCCGCCGGCACGGAAACCACCACGATCAGTTCGGGCGGAGCCCCCGGACGCCTGCTGCCTGACGCCAGCCTGCAGGGCGATCGGCTCCGGTCGATGGACGGAACCCTGACCTATCGCGCGGTCTCGGTGAAGGCCAACGACCTGGATGTGCGTCAGGTCCGCCTGGGAGCGGTGCTTGAGGCCGGCGTGCTGGACCTCGACCCGGTGTCCTTCGCCTTCAACCGTGGTGAACTGAACGGCACGGCGCGCATCAATGCGACGCGTGACAGGCCCTACAGCGCCATCGATTTCCGCCTCGCAGGTTATCCGCTGGAATCGATCATACCGGCACGAGGCGGAGTGGCCCCGATCACCGGCAGAGCGCTCGGGCGAGCGCGGCTGGAGGGACCGGGTGCCTCGATCCATGACTTCGCGGCGGCGTCCAAGGGATCGATCAGTCTGGTCGTCCCCCAGGGTGAAATGCGCACGGCCTTTGCAGAACTGCTGGGCGTCAACGCCTCGGCCGGCCTGACACGACTGCTGAGAGGCGACGAATCTAGGAGCACCATCCGCTGCGGCGTCGCCGACTTCGACGTGGCGAACGGCGTGGCCCGCGCTCGCACCCTGGTGGTCGACACCGATGTGGTCCTGGCCAGCGGATCGGGCACGATCAACCTGGGCACCGAGCAGATGAACCTGAAGATCGACGGCGAGAGCAAACGGCCGCGCCTGCTGCGCCTCTGGACGCCCATCCTGATCCGTGGCCCGCTGACGGGTCCCAGCGTCGGGATCGACACCGGGTCGGCCATTGTGCAGGGCGGGGTGACGGCCATCCTCGCCGCCGTCGTCGCGCCGGTGGCCGCCTTGTTCGCCTTCGTGGACCCGGGCCTGGCCAAGGACGCCAACTGCGGCTCCCTGATCGCCTCGGCGCGCTGAGTGGAAAAAACCTGAAGCCGGACTGCGCCGCGTCCGATTCTGACGCAGGCCCGAGTTAGTGTGGGCGCGTGACGCACCCTGTCACTCTCCGGGTCTGGCGGATTTCGCACTATTCAGACGGTTCGCACTCTGTTTTTCCCCGCTGCGCCCAAACGCGGCTTCACCCGTATCTGATGGGACCTAGTCCCCCGGCTCCGAGAGACCATGACCCGAAGAGGCCTGATTGCCCCCGCCCTTGGCGCGCTCGCCGCCGCCTGCAGCCCGCTGGGCGTCCTGAACGCGGTCGGTCCGCGCGACCCGGGCGTGCGCCGCGTTGCCCGAAGCGTGACCTATGGCGACCACCCGCGTCAGGTCTTCGACGTCTTCGCGCCCAGCACGGCGAGCGCCGACCGCCCCCTGCCCGTCCTCGTCTTCTTCTACGGCGGAGGCTGGGATTCGGGATCCAAGGACGTCTACGGCTGGGCCGCCCAGGCTCTGGCGGCTCAGGGCTTCGTTGTCGCTGTTCCCGACTATCGCCTGGTGCCAGAGGTCCATCACCCGGTCTTCATCCAGGACGCGGCGGCCGCCACGGCCCGGGTGGCACAGGTTGCCGCGACCTATGGCGGCGACGCCGCCAGACTAGGGGTCTTGGGCCATTCGGCCGGAGCCCATCTGACGATGATGATCGCCCTGGATCGGCGATACATGCAGGCGGCCGGCGCACCCGACCTGATCAAGGCGGCCGCCGGCCTTGCCGGGCCCTACGAATTCCTGCCGTTCGACGTGGCCGCCTCGGTCAACGCCTTCGGCCGGGTCGACGACCCGCTGCAGACCCAGCCCCTGACCTTCGCCCGCGCCGACGCGCCGCCGATCTGGCTGGGTCACGGCACCGCAGACGTGACCGTCCACGACGAGGATTCCATTCTGCTGGATGCCAAGACCCGCGAGCTGGGCGGCCGCTCCGAACTGAAGCTCTATCCTGGGCTGACGCACGAGGACCTCGTCGCGACCTTCTCGCCGCTGTTCCGCAAGAAGGCACCGGTGCTGGCCGATGTCAGCGGCTTCTTCCGGCGAGAGCTCGGCTGATCGCAACCTTAGCCGTCTCGCCAAGGTCACGATCGTCCGTTAGAGGAGGCCATGACAGAGCACATGACCAAGGCGCTGAGCGCGCCCGAGGCGCTGGATCGCCTCAACACCCTCTACGCCGACGCCGTCGCCAACCTCCGCGAGGCCGTCCGCACCTACATCCAGACCGGACACACCCCCGACGCGACGACCCGGGCGCGCGGCCTGTTCTGCTATCCGCGCCTGCGGATGCGCTGGTTCGGCGAGCGGCCCCAGAACCTGGTCCAGCGCGCCTATGCCCGTATCTCCAAACCGGGCATCTATTCGACCACCATCACCCGACCGGACCTGTTCGGCCCCTATATCGCCGAACAGCTTCGCCTCCTGGAAGCCGACTACGGCGCCACATTCGAGGTCGAGCCGTCCGAGCAGGAGATTCCCTTCCCCTATGTGCTTGACGGGTCGGAGGTGGTCCTGGACCGGTCGATGACGGCGGCGATCGCCCGTCACTTCCCGACCACCGACCTGGCCCACATCGGCGACGAAATCTCCGACGGGCTGTTCGATCTGGGCGAGGATTTCCCCCTGTCGCAGTTCGACGGCCTGCGCACCGACTTCTCCCTCGCTCGGCTCCGGCACTACACCGGCACCCCGGTCGAGGACGTCCAGTCTTACATCCTGTTCACCAACTACCACCGCTACGTCGACGAGTTCGTGCGCTGGGCCTGCGCCCAGCTGGCCGATCCGGCATCGCCCTATGAGACCCTGTCGTGCGCCGGCGGGGTGGTGATCGACCGGTCCAATCCCGATCCGGAGCTGGCCATCGCCGACGCGGCGTGGCGCAAACACCAGATGCCGGCCTATCACCTGACCGCGCCGGGCTGGGAGGGTGTCAGCCTCGTCAACATCGGGGTCGGGCCGTCCAACGCCAAAACGATCTGCGACCACCTCGCGGTCACCCGACCCCACGCCTGGATGATGATCGGCCACTGCGGCGGCCTGCGCCCGTCCCAGACGATCGGCGACTATGTGCTGGCCCACGCCTACCTCAGGGACGATCACGTTCTGGACGCCGTCCTGCCGCCGGACATCCCCATCCCCTCGATCGCCGAGGTCCAGCGCGCCCTCTACGACGCGGCCAAGTCCGTCTCCGGCATGCCGGGCGAAGAGGTGAAGCGACGCCTGCGCACCGGCACCGTGGTCACCACCGACGACCGGAACTGGGAGCTGCGCTATTCCAAGTCCGCCCTGCGCTTCAACCAGAGCCGCGCCGTGGCCATCGACATGGAAAGCGCCACCATCGCCGCCCAGGGCTACCGGTTCCGCGTACCCTACGGGACACTGCTCTGCGTGTCGGACAAGCCGCTGCATGGCGAGATCAAGCTGCCGGGCCAGGCCAACCGCTTCTACGAAGGCTCGATCTCCGAGCACCTTCAAATCGGCATCCAGGCGGTCGATCTTCTGCGCAAGGAGGGCTCAAGCCTGCACAGCCGCAAACTCCGCGCCTTCGACGAGCCGCCGTTCAGATAGGAGCGCTACCGCTCGGCTCGCGGAGCCTCGCTGCTTGAGCGCAGAGTATTTGGCGCTACCGCTCGGCTCGCGGAGCCTCACTGCTTGAGCGCGGGTCGGCCTGCCGGGCGCGCTCGCCATCGCGTCCGCCTCGGCTGCGGCCGGCCAGGATGGCGGCGACCACCTGGCGATCCTCGGGGTCCAGGGTCGCGAGCACAGCCAGGGCGTCGGTCTCAAGCCGTTGCCGCCCCCGCAGCTCCGCCTGTCGAGATTGCGCCAGCAAAGCGTCTACGCGGGCTCGGTCAAACGGCTCTGTGCGCGCGGCCTCGACCGCCTCGGCCCGCGCCTGTCGTGCGGCCTGAAAGTCAGGCCGGGCGCGCAGACCCGCCTCGCGCAGGGCCCGGCGGACCTCGCGACGGGTCTCGGGTTCGAGCGTCGCCAACAGCTCGCGCGCTGACGGCCGCCGCCCCTCCTCCCCACGGTTCTCCAGCGCGCGCTCGATCTTCTTCTGACCGGACAGGGCGGTATAGGCGGCCGTCGCCGCGAACAGGTTGATGCCGACCGAGATGGCCAGGGCGATCCCCAGGACGATGGCAAGCAGGCGAGGGTTCATCCCAGTAAGGCCTCGTCGTCCAGCCCGCCGACGGCTGCCTGTTCCAGCACGACGTCGAGCTGGACCTGGCGTTCGAAATCGCTGGTCAGAGACTGGCCGAAGACGATGCCGGCACAAGCCGCCGCCGCCCAGCCGGCCCCGCCCACCCAGAGCAGCCGCCGCAGTCCCGGCCAGACCGCCCGGGCGCGCAGGCCCGCAGCCGCCGCCGAAGCGATCACGCGGTCGCGCAGGTCCGCCGAGACGACCGGACGCGGTGCCGCGTCCAGGGCGGCGTCCAGCTGGCGCGCGGCGAACAGGGCGCGCTCCGCTTCGTCGGGCTGCGTCCGGGCGAACTGCTCGGCGGCCTCGCGTTCCGTACTGGGCCAGCGACGCAAGTCGCCGCCCCAGACCTCGGCCAGATCCCGCATGCGGTCGGCATTCATCCTCTTCCTCCTACGGCGTCCGGGTTCGCGCCCGGTGCCAGATCGGCGAGCGAAGCGCGCAGCGCGCGCCGCCCCCGCCCCAACAAACTCTCGAGAGCCTCGACGCTGACGCCCATCAGGCTCGCAGCCTCGATGTTGCCGAGCTCCTGATAGTGGCACAGCACGATGGCTTCGCGCTGGCGCTCCGGCAGCCCCTCCAACGCGCCCTCGACGCGACGACCCAGTTCCGCAGCCAGCAGCCCCCGATCCGGGGCGGGGCCTGGATCAGGGCGATCCGGCGGTGTCTCGACCGGAATTTCGCGGCGACGACGCAGCCGGTCATAGCAGAGGTTCAGCGCCACCCGGTGCAGCCAGGTGTCGAACTTGGCCTTGCCAGGCGTCCAGCGCGGTGCCTGTTTCCACGCCTTCATCATGGCCTCCTGCGCCACGTCTTCAGCCTCGACCGCATCGCCCAGCATTCGCTGGGCCAGGGCCATCATGCGCGGCAGCTTGCGCGCCACCATGGCCTGAATGGCCGCGGGGTCGCCCTGACCCACGCGGCGCACCAGATCCTCGTCGGGGTCGGCGACGGCTGCCAATCGGTCCCTTTCCGCTTAAGGGAATCGGCCGGGCGAACCCGGCCTGTCCCGACACCGACCCTACTCCGAAGCGGGCGCCGGACGCGACGCCTGCCGTTGCGCGCGGCGCTCGGTGCGGCGCTCTTGCCGGGCTTCCCGCATCCGGGCCGGTGCCGCCTGACGCTCGACCTCGCTCAGATAGCCGTCGCGGTCGGCGTCCAGCGTGGCGAAGCCTTCCGTCGCGCGGGTCATGGCCTGTTCGATCTGGATGGGCCCCCTCGCCACGGCGCGACCGGCCCGGCGCTCCTGGCGCTGCATCCGCTGGCCGCCGCGACCGGCACGCTCGGGACGCGCGGCCTCGAACTCGGCCTGGCTGATCGAACCGTTCCGGTCCGCATCGAGCCGGGCAAACATCTGGGCGCGGCGTTCCGCGCGCTGGGCCTGACGCGCGGCCTGGGCTTCTTCACGCGAGACGGCGCCGTCGCGGTTGGCGTCGGCCTCGCTCAGACGCGCGGTCCGGGCCGAGACGAACTCGGCCTGACTGATGCGGCCGTCACCGTCGGCGTCGGCGCGGCCGAGGCCGCGCTGCTGGGCGTTGGCGGCACCGGCGAGGGCCAAGGTACCGATGGTCACCAGGGTCAGGGTCTTCATCTTCATGTCGTCTCTCCGATGGGCCGCGGTCACCGCTGCCCGAGCATCCCCACCGACCTCTAACGAGAGCGTTCCGGTTATCCGTCGCGGGCCGGCGGCAAGACCGCATCGAAGGCCATGCGCGCCTCGGCACGCACCTCTTCCAGGCGTCGGATCAGGGCTGCGAAATCCGGCTGTCCTGTCGCCGCCGCGAGCCTCGCGTGGAAGGTCGCGGGTTCGGCCTCGACATCGGCCCGGTCGTCGAAGGCACAGGCCAGAAGATGGGCCAGACCCTGCTGGAGCCTCCAGGCTTCGTGCAGGGCCGGGTCATGCGACAGCTGCTCCAGCGTCGACACCGTAAGCGGCCGCCCCTCTGCGGCTGCCCGCAGCTGACGGAACTGACCGACGAACTCGGCATCGACCAGGCCCCCCGGCGCGAGCTTCAGATCCCAGAACCCCTCTGGGCGACGCTCGCGCGCCATCAGGTCGCGCATGGCCCGGACATCGGCGGCGACGTCGATGCCGGCGCGGGGTCGACGCAGGGCCTGCTCGATCGCCCCGGCGGCGCGCGTTGCGAAGGCCGGATCGCTGGCCCAGACGACCCGGGCGCGGGTCAGGGCCATGAACTCCCACGTCGCGGCCTCGGACCCGTAGTAGGCGTCGAGACCGGACAGTCGGACCGAGACCGGGCCCTTGGATCCCGACGGCCTCAACCGCATGTCGACCTCGTACAGGCCGCCCTCGGCTGTGTGAGCCGACAGGGCAGAGATCAGCCGCTGGGTGAAGCGCACATAGAAGACGTCGGCGGCCCAGCCCTTGCCCGCCGAGATCGCCTCGGCCGGCGCGTCGTAGACGGTCATCAGATCCAGGTCCGAGCCCGCCGTCATCTCGCCGGACCCAGCCTTGCCGAAGGCGATCACAGCGACGGACCCGGCCATGGTTCCGCCAAGCCGCACGGTTTCGGCCAGGGCGGCGGCGGACAGGGTCCGCATGACCGCGTCGGCCAGATTGGTGAACCCCCGCCCGGCCGCCTGAGGGCCGATGCGGCCCGAAAGGGTCTGCATGCCGATCCGGAAGACCTGTTCGCGATGGAGGCGACGCACCGCGTTCATCGCGCCCTCGAAGTCGCCTGCCTCGGCGGCTTCGGCCTCCATCTGGTCGAACAGGCCGGTGTTGACGCCCAACTCGGTCTCGAAACGAACGTCCAGCATGGAGTCCAGCGCGGCGGGATACCGTCCCAGCGTCCGGGCCAGCCGGGGCGCGAAGGCCATGACGCTGACAATCCGCTGAAACAGCTCTGGCTGGTTCAGGAACAGCGCCTGGACCTGCACCCCTGCCGACAGACCCGCGAAGAAGACGGAGAACCGGCGAAAGGCCGCGTCGGCCGCTCCGGTCCGGGCCGCGACGGTCAAAAGGCGCGGGGCCAGCCGGGTGAACAGCTCCCGACCGCGTGCCGACCGGGTCGCGGGGATGCGGCCATGGTGCCAGGACCGGATGGCGTCGGAGATCGCCGCCGGGTCGGAGAAGCCCATGCGGGCCAGGGTGGCCAGTGTCTCCGGGTCGTTCTCCACGCCGGTGAAGACCAGGCTGCCGAAGTCCGACGACAGGGCTTCCTCGCCCTCGAACAGATCGCCATAGCGCCGGTTGACCTCGATCAGCAGCCCCTCGACCTCGCCGTCGAAGCGAGGGAGGTCGCCATGGCCCGCCAGGGCCGCGACCGCCGCGCGACGTCCGGCGTCGGCGGGCAGGATGTGGGTCTGTTCGTCGTCCAGCATCTGGACGCGGTGTTCCAGCGCGCGCAGTCGCTCATAAGCCGTGGTCAGTTCGGCGGCGACTTCGGCGGGGATGTGGTCCTTGTCGGCCAGGGCCTTCAGCGCATCGACCGTGCGGCGGCTGCGCAGCGACGGGTCGCGCCCACCCAGAATGAGCTGCTGGGTCTGGGCGTAGAATTCGATCTCCCGGATGCCTCCCCGACCGAGCTTCAGGTTCGCGCCCGCGGCCTCGAGTCCGTCGCCCGTCTTGTGAACATGGATCTGTCGCTTGATCGACTGGATGTCGAGCACGGCCTGGTAGTCCAGGCTGCGCCGCCAGACGAAGGGGGTCAGGGCCTTCAGAAATGCGGTGCCTTCGTCCAGGTCGCCGATCGCGGGTCGGGCCTTGATGAAGGCCGCCCGCTCCCAGTTCTGGCCGACGCTCTCGTAGTAATCGAGCGCCATCGGAAGGGCGACGACGGGCGGGGTCGAGGACGGGTCGGGGCGCAGCCTCAGGTCGACACGAAACACATAGCCGTCGCCCGTCCGCTCCTGCATCAGCTGGGCGAAGGCCTGGGCCAGACGGTCCAGGAACCGCTGAGGCTCCACCCCCTCCGCCAGGGCCGGAATGACCGCTTCCGGCTCCCAGAACAGGCTGATGTCGATGTCGGAGGAGTAGTTCAGCTCGTTGGCCCCGTGCTTGCCCATGGCCAACCCGAACAGGCCGGGGACCGGGCCGCGCGGGTCGTCGGGCGCGGAGATCAGCTTGCCCCGCTCGCGCTGATCGTGGGCGACGGCGTGCAGGGCGGCGGTGGCGGAAACGTCGGCGAACCGGCTCAGCGCCAGGGTCACCCCGTCCAGGTCCCAAACACCGCCGAGGTCGGCGAGCGCGGTCAGCAGATGCAGTTCACCCTTCGCTCGGCGCAGCGGCACCCGGACGTCGTCGGCCCCCCCGCTCAGCGCAGCCGTGCGCGACAGGATGTCGGAGAGCCGATCACCCGGATCATCTTCCAGCACCGCCCGCAACTGACCGGGCCAGCGACGCATCAATCCGGCGAGATAGGGCGAGGCGGCCAGCACCGGAGCGAGCGCCGGGCCCGCGTGATCCAGAGTCCCCGACCAGCCGCCTTCGGCCGCGACGGCCGACAGTCCTTCCAGCGCCCGATCCGCCGCCCCGGCATCGAGGACGGGGCCGCAAGGAACCATCTGCGACCCGAGCGGTCCGCCGCTCATGCCGCGCTCGCGGGCGGCAGGACAAGGGCGACCCTCAGGCCCGGCCCGTGGCCGCCATAGGCCCCCGGCCCCTCATCCAGCTGGATGCGGCCCATGTGCGCTTCCATCACCGCCCCGACCAGCGACAGCCCAAGGCCCGACCCGGCCTCGGTGCGGCTGTTGTCGAGGCGCACGAACCGCTGAATGACGCGCTCCCGGTCCTCTTCCGGCACGCCGGGTCCGGTATCTGTGACGGAGTATTCGATCTCACCCGAGGATCTCCGCCGGGCCCTCAGCTTCACCGCCCCGCCGGACGGGGTGTATTTGATGGCGTTGTCGATCACGTTGGCCAAGGCCTGGGCCAGGAAGGGCCGGGCCCCTTCGATCATGAGGCCACGCTCGATCTCGGCGGAGAAGTCCAGCCCCTTGTCCTCGGCGGCGGGCTCGTAAAGTTCGGCCATGTCGGCGGCGAGGTCGGCGGCGTCGAACACGGCCGCGTCGGGCACACGGCCGGCAGCGGCCTGAAGCCGGGCGATGGCCAGGACGGTGTTGAAGGTCTTCAGCAAGGCATCGGCCTCGTCCAGCGCGATCTGAAGCGCGTCGATCCCGTCCAGCCGCCCGGCCTCGGCGTCGATCAGGGCGACCTCCAGTTTGGCGCGCATCCGGGTCAGGGGTGATCGCAGGTCGTGGGCGATCGCGTCGCCGGCATGACGGGTCGAGGCCATCGACGCCTCAAGTCTGTCCAGCATCCGGTTCAGCCCCTGGCCCAGTTCATCCAGTTCGTCGCCGGAGTTGCGCACGGCCACCCGCGCCTTCAGGTCGCCCTCCTGAACCGCCGTGACCACGGTGTTCAACCGGCCCATGGCGCGCTCGACGTTGCGGCTGATCAACAGCCCTCCGCCTGCGCCCAACAGCAGCACCATGCCCATGGCCATCCACAGGGCCTGGGTCAGCCGACCCAGATAGGCTTCGGTGTCCCCAAGATCCTGACCGACATAGAGCATCTGGCCATTCGACAGGGTGGTCTGGACGCCGAAGGCTTCCTTGCGCACGACCCGACCGTCGGGGTCGGTGTCGGTGAAGCGGAAGGTCGCCCAGACCTCGCCGCCGGCATAGTTCGGGATCGGGCTCTGGTTCAACGCCTGCTCGGCTGTCTCGCGGTCTTCGCCTTGGGCCGTGACGCTGAGGTTGCCCGTGATGCCGGTCCCGCCGCGGTTCATGTAGAGATACAGGAACGTGCCGCCCGTCAGGATCCGGTCCACCAGAGCCTGGTTCAGCGCATCCGGTCCCCGTTCGCGAAAGACGGCGGTCAGGGCCGCATTCTCCTGCTCGACGGCGTTCCTCGCCCGTGCCTGGGCCTCGGCCGCAGACGCCACATAGACATAGGCCAGGATCGCGCTGGCCGCCGCCGCGAACAGGGCGAGGAACAGCAGCGTCAGCCGAAAGGGCGTCCGGCGAAAGAGTGAGGGGAGACGCATCGGAGAGGCTTAGGCCTCCAGCCGATACCCCGCGCCCCGCACCGTCTGGAGCATCGCCCGGTCGAAGCCCTTGTCGATCTTGGAGCGCAGGCGGCTGATGTGGACGTCGATGACGTTGGTCTGGGGATCGAAGTGATACTCCCACACCTTCTCCAGCAGCATGGTGCGGGTGACCGACTGGCCGGCGTGGCGCATCAGGAATTCCAGCAGCTGGAACTCGCGCGGCTGCAGGTCGATCTCGGTGGAGCCGCGATGCACCGTGCGGGCGATCAGGTTCATCTCCAGGTCGCCGACCTTCAGCACGGTCTGGACGCCGCCGGTCTCGCGCCGGCGCGACAGGGCCTCGACCCGAGCGATCAGTTCGGCGAAGGCGTAGGGCTTGACCAGATAGTCGTCACCGCCAGCCTTCAGGCCCGTGATCCGGTCCTCGACCTCTCCCATGGCCGACAGGAAAAGCACCGGCGTCTGGTCGCCGTTCTTCCTCAGGGTCTCGACCATGCCGATGCCGTCCAGCCGGGGCATCATGCGGTCGACCACGTAGACGTCCCAGTCGCCTTTCTGGGCCTCCAGCAGGCCATAGGCCCCGTCGATGGCATGGGAGACGACATGACCGGCCTCGTGCAGGCCCCGCACCATGGCCTGGGCGGCTTCCGCGTCGTCCTCGACCACCAGGATTTTCATCAGACCGCCCCTCGAGATACAGAATCGCCGCCGACGGTAGCCCATCGGCGGCGACATAGGGAGTTAAGGCTTGTTCAGGGTCGGGACGATCAGTTGTCCGAAAGCTCCAGCACGAAGGGCCGGTTGCCCGCCGGAATGCGCAGGAGCAGGAGGATGCTGTCGCGGTTCGCGGCCCGGGCGGCCGTGATGACTCCCTGCAGGTCGGCGACCGTCGCCACCGGACGACCGTTGGCCTGAAGGATGACGGTTCCGGCCGGCACCTGGGCGCGACCCGCGCGAGACGTCTCGGTCACCGCGGTGATCACCAGTCCGCGGACGCCCTCGGCGATGGAGTAACGCGAACGCAGGGCGTCCGTCAGCGGTGCGACGGTCATGCCCTCGACGACCTCGCCGGCCGGAGCCTGAGGCCGGCCCGGTTGAGCGCCATCCTCAGGGTTCAGGTTGTCGTTGACCGCGTTGACGTCGGAGGGGCGCGTGCCCGAGCGGACGTTGATCGTCTGGCGACGGCCCTCGCGCAGGATTTCCAGCCGCAGGACGTCGCCAGGCGAAGCCTGACCGACTCGGCGGGTCAACTCGGTCGAGGTGGTGATCGGATCGCCGTTCAGGGCGACGACGACATCGCCTTCGCGCAGGCCCGCCTGGGCTGCGGGCCCCCCTGCGGTGACCTCCGCGACATAGGCCCCTTCCTGATCGTCCGACAGGCCGAGCGGGGCGCGATACTCATCCAGCAAGTTCGAGATCTGCACGCCCAGATAGCCGCGCTGGATCGTCTCGCCACGCATCAGCCGCTCGGTCACCGGCTTGGCGATCGTGGCAGGAATGGCGAAGCCGATACCGACCGAGCCGCCGGTCGGCGAGAAGATGGCCGAGTTCACGCCGATGACCCGGCCATAGATGTCGAAGGTCGGGCCGCCCGAGTTGCCCCGGTTGATGGCCGCGTCGATCTGCAGATAATCGGTGTAGGGCGTGCGGCTATCGGAGATGTCGCGCGCGCGGGCCGAAACGATCCCCGCCGTAGCCGTGCCGCCCAGGCCGAAGGGATTGCCCACGGCGATGACCCAGTCGCCCACGCGCGGCTCGGCCTGCTCCTCGAAGCTGACGAACGGATAGTCGGAACCCTCGACCTTCAGGACCGCCAGATCGGTGTCGGCGTCGCGGCCGACCAGACGGGCCTCGATCTCGCGACTGTCGGACAGCTTGACCGTGATCTTGGTGGCGTTTTCGACCACGTGGTTGTTTGTGACGATGAAGCCATCAGCCGAGATGAAAAAGCCCGAGCCTGCGCCCTGGGCCGTCGGGGCGTCTTCCTCGTCATCAGCCCCCGGAGGCGTCTGACCTTCCGGCAGGCGGAAGCCGAAGCCGGGCGGCAGGCCGGGGATCTGAACCAGGCCGGTCGGGCGCTCAACCCGCGTCTCAACATCGATCTGAACCACCGCCGGCGACACCTGGTCGAAAATGTCGGCGAAGCTGAGCGGCGCGCCCTGCGGCGGGGCGAAGGCCAGACCACCCGCGCCCGCCGACGGGATCAGGCGGTTGGCGGACGGCCGGTCCTGGGCATTGGCACCGGGCCAGCTGATGACCCCTCCGGCCGTGGCGGCGGCGGCGAAGGTCAGGCCGACGGCGGCCCCCAGGATAAATTCCTTGCGCTTCAGCATCGTGTGTTTCGCTCGGTCCTCGAGAGAGGGGATCGGCTCGATCCCGTTTCATCTTTGAATATAGGGCGTTCCGGCTCTTGGCCAACCGGTGCTGTGTGACGCTTGACGGCCCTCAACGCCCGTCGTGAGGCGGTGATGCGTCAGGATCGGGGCGAACCGTTTCGGATTGGAGAAGATCGGCCAGGCGAAGTTCCTCATCTGGCGAAAGCGGCGCGGTCGCGGCGGGACGGCGGCGCATGAAGGCGAACAGGGTAGCCCCGCCTGCCAGCACCAGCAGGGCCGGGCCGAACCAGAGCAACCAGGTTCCCGTCCGTACCGGCGGCGTGAATAGGACGTAGTCGCCGTAGCGCCGCACCAGGTCGTCCTTAATCGCTTGATCCGACGCACCGCCCGCGATCTCCTCGCGGATCAGGCGGCGCATGTCGCCGGCGATACCTGCTGGACTGTCGGCGATGGATTCGTGCTGACAGACCACGCAACGCACGACCTCGAAGATGGCCTGGGCACGCGCTTCCTGGGTGGCCTGCGGAAGGGGCCGATCGGGCGGAGCGGCAGGCTCTTGGGCCATGGCGGGCGTGGCCACGAGCGCGAGCGCCAGGATCGCACCGCGCCACATCATGCTGCCGCTCCCTTGCGCCGACCCGGCATGGCCAGCCTGAGCCGCCGGTCCATCAGAGACAGCACGCCGCCCAAAGCCATGATGGCAGGTCCGAGGAAGATCAGTCGTGCCCAGGGGTTGTGATAGAGCCGCACCGACCAGGCCTGCTCGCCCCGCGCCGTCGCGCGACGCTCGCCCATCACAACATAGACGTCGTCCAGCCCACGGAAATCCAGGCCGACCTCGGTGGTCGTCTGCCCGCCCGCCGGGAAGAAGCGGCGCTCGGACGTGACTGTGCGGGCCGGTGCCCGGCCATCGACCGCGGTGACGGTGACGACGCCCTGCTCGGCCAGATAGTTGGGGCCCTCGACGATACGGACGTCGGTCAGGGTCGCCTTCCACGGCCCGGCGATGACGCTGCCGCCGATCGGCAGGGCGTCGGCGGCCTCCAGCTTGAAGCTGGTCTCGGCCACGGCCCCGAGGACGAAGACCCCCAGCCCCGCGTGGGCCAGGGTCATGCCCCAAGCCCCCATCGGCAGCCCGCGCGCCCGTCGCAGAACCTCGGCCACCGGGACACGGAACAGACGGACCCGCTCGACGACTTCGGCCAGCGCCCCCAGGATCAGCCAGGCCCCGATGGCGATACCGGCGGCGGCCAGGGCCTTCTTCGGCTCGAACGCGAGCCAGAAGACGAACCCGCACGCGATGGCCAGCCCCCCCGCAAGGGCCAGCCTCTGCATCGCCCCCCTGGCGTCGGCGCGCTTCCAGCTCAGCAGCGGTCCGGCCGGCAGGATCAAGAAGGCCACCAGCATCAGGGGCGTGAAGGTCATGGCGAAATAGGGCGGCCCCACCGAGATCGTCTGGCCCGTCGCCGCCTCAAGGATGAGGGGATACAGCGTGCCGAGCAGCACCGTGGCCGCCGCCACCGTCAGGAACAGGTTGTTGAGCACCAGCGCGCCCTCGCGGCTGACCGGCGCGAACATGCCCCCGCCCTTCAGTTGGGGCGCGCGCCAGGCGAACAGGGCAAAGGCCGATCCCGCCGCAACGCCCAGGATGGCAAGCAGCATCAAGCCCCGCTCCGGGTCCACCGCGAAGGCGTGAACGCTGGTCAGGACGCCGGAGCGAACGAGGAAGGCCCCCAGCATCGAGAAGGTGAAGGCGAGCAAGGCCAGAAACACGGTCCATCCCGCCAGCGCCCCCCGGCGCTCGGTGACCACGGCGCTGTGCAGCAGGGCCGCGCCCGCCAGCCACGGCATGAAGGACGCGTTCTCGACCGGATCCCAGAACCACCAGCCGCCCCAGCCGAGTTCGTAATAGGCCCAGAACGAGCCGAGCGTGATGCCGAGCGTCAGGAACACCCAGCTGGCCAGGGCCCAAGGCCGAACCCACCGACCCCACGCAGGCCAGAAGCCGGAGAAGGCCCGGCCCTCGATCAAGGCCGCGACCGCCAGCGAGAAGGTCACCGAGAAACCGACGTAGCCAAAATAGAGGAGCGGCGGATGGATCGCGAGCGCCGGGTCCTGAAGCAGGGGGTTCAACGAATTCCCCTGAACCGGCGCATCCTCAATCCGGATGAACGGGTTGGATGTGAAGACCGCGAAGGCGAGGAACAGCGTCGTCAGGGCGCCCTGCACCCCGACGGCCGAGGTCTTCAGCCCGAAGGGCAGGCCGCGCGCCCGCGCCAGGATCGCGCCAAACACCGCCATGACTCCGCACCAGAGGACCAGCGACCCCTCATGGCTGCCCCAGGCGGCGGCGACCTTGTAGAGCATCGGCTTGTCGGTGTGACTGTTCCTCGCCACGTTCTCGACCGAGAAGTCCGAGACCGCGAAGGCATAGATCAGGGCCGCGAAAGCGAGGGTGACGGCGAAGGCCGCCGCCATCGCCGCGCCGTCGGCACCTCCGGCCAGCAGCGGACTGCGTCGTGCGCGACCCGCGGTCGCCAGGCCAGTCTGCAGGACTGACAGCGCCAGTGCCAGGACGAGGGCGAAAGCCCCGAACTCGACGATCACAGGGTTTGCCGCCCCTGGGTCTGGACCGATGCCGGGGCGGCCGCTCCGCCCTCGGGTCGCCAGTCGCCGCTGGCCTTCAGCCGGTCGGCGACCTCGCGCGGCATATAGGTCTCGTCGTGCTTGGCCAGGACGGTGGAGGCACGGAAGACGCGATCGGGTCCGAACGACCCCTCGGCCACGATCCCCTGCCCTTCGCGGAACAGGTCCGGCAGATCGCCTTCGTAGATCACGCGGCTGGTCGCGGCGTTGTCGGTCACGGCGAAGCTGACGGTCGCGCCGTCCTGGACCACGCTGCCGGTCTCCACCAGGCCACCGAGACGGATGGTGCGGCCGGCGGGCGCGGCCTCGGCCGTCGCCTCGGACGGCGAGAAGAAGAAGGTCACGTTGTCCTGCATGGCCCACAGCGACAGGCCGACGGCCAGCGCGAGCACCGGCGCGGCGGCGGCGACGACCCACAGGCGACGGCGGGCCTTCGGTGATTTTGGTAGCCAGCTCATGGGATCGCTATAGCCTCGGCTCGTGCGGGGTCCAACGGGTCATGCCGCCGCGTCCAGCCGGGCGACCAGATCGGCGCGGCGGGGATCGGCGGGGTCCAGCACTGCGATCAGCGGCGCCCACAGCTCGCGCGCCCGGACCACCTCGCCCCGCGAGAGGGCGATGTCCCCCAGGAAGAACCGCGCGCCCAGCTGGCCGGGATCCAGCTCCAACGCACGAGCGAACGCGGCCTCTGCGTCGGGCTGCACCTGCCCCTGCGCGGCGCGAACGAGGCTTTCGCCCAGCCGGGCCCAGCTGGTCGCATCGTTCGGCTGGATGGTCAGAGCCCGGCGGAAAGCGGTGGCGGCCCCGATCGGATCGCCGGCTTCGAACCGCGCGGCCCCCAGCATGGTCAGGGCGGTCAGATTTTCCGGCTCGCGCTTGACCGCGCGGCTCAGGACCGCAGCGACCCGGGGGGCGTCGAGGGTCTCGGGTGTCGCGGCCCACTCGTCGATTCGGCGCTCATAGGGGCGATCGGGGAGACCCGGCTCGCCCATCACGAAATACAGCCCGAGCGCGGCGGCAGCCGTCGCCACCAGGGCTCCAAGCGCGATGGTCCGGTCACGGGGACCGATCACCAACGACTTCTGCGGGGCGGGATCGGCGATCAGACGGCGACCGGCCTCGGCCCGCGCGGCCGTCCAGGCCTCCTCGTCCAGCAGACCCCGCGCCTTCAGCCGGTCCAGTTCGTCCAGCTCGGCGGCGGCCGTCGGCGCGGCCTGCTCGATGCCACCTTCGGCCCGACGTGCCCCGGTCAGCACCATCAGGCCGGCGAGCGCGGCCGCCAATCCGGTCAAGGTCCAGAAAACGATCATGGCCGAGGCTTAGCGGATCGCCCGCCCGGCTGCGAGACCCCCGCGACCCCGTGTCGGTCTCAGGCCGTTTTCGACAGTGCGCCCGCGGCCGCCGCGCGCCGGCGAACGGTCTTGGCGGGGTCGGTCGCGTCGATCAGGATCAGAAACTTCGCCAGGGTCTCGACCATGGCCAGGACTCGCGCCTGGTCCTCGACCTCGCCGGCGTTCACCGCCTCTATGGTCTGGTCGACATAGGTGGTGATGCGATCGACCACCGACTGCACAAGCTGCGAGCGCTGGCTTTCGATGCCGAAGATCTGGGCGGCCGTGCGAATGGCGCCGACCAGCGCAAAGAGCGCGGTCGCCGTCTGGATCGCCTCGCTCGGCACCGGCTGGTCCAGGTTCGGAACTTCCCGGGTCATTCGGCCCGAGGTCTGGACCCGCTTGGTCGGCATGGCCTTGTCGAGCGCCTTGTCGGTCGACTTCAGCGTGGCGGACAGACCCCGGTTGATGCGGGCGCGGGCGTCGCGGGCCGCCTTGCCCCACTCGCCTTCGGGATCGAGCTGGAGCGTCATATCCAGCTCGGCGAGGGTTTCGGCGCACCAGGCGATGTCGGCCTTGATGCCGGCCTGGGGATCGGCACCGGCTCCCGGCTTGAACAGGCCGATGCGGTCCACGCGGGCCTCGACCTCGGCGATCAGACGATTGACGAACACCGCCATTTCCGAGCCCGAGAGCACACCCTCCTTGCCGGCAGCGCGCGAGGAGTGGACGACCAGCCTCAGAACCAGACTTGCGTCGCCGAGGTGGGCGAAGAGAATCTCCAACATGCGCGGCCCGCCGTCCGGCGTGACTTCGCCCGCGTCGCGGATGAGCAGGCGCAACTCAGCGAGCTGATCTCCGGTCGGGCGCAAAATCCAGTGGGGCAAGGACCGCAAGGCCCTACGTGCCAGGATGGCCAGGTCGAAGCACCGGGCGAGGTCGGTCAGCCCCATCTCTCTGGCGGTCTCAGCGCCGGGCACAACCGGCCAGATGACCTCGGGCCGGTCGCGGACGACGGAGGCGGCCGCGACGCACAGGCGGTCGGCGACCGCGATGATCGTGGGGTCGTCCTCGCGCAACCGGATGTCGTCGAGCATAGGCAGCAGCTCGAGCTCGGTGGCCGAGGCGGCCTTCCACAGTCGAGGCAGAACGGACGGAGGGAACGTAAGGCTGTCGACCCCGTCGAGGCGGCGACCGAACAGCGGGAGCATGGGTTGGAAGGCGACGGCGCGGCGTTTGCGGTCGATTCCTTCCTCGGCCAGCATGGCGGCGAGGGCGCGAGCCTTCGCGCCCGGCATCTGGGCCACCGCCAGCGACAGGGTCTTCAACGTCCTGTCCGGCAACCGCTCGACCATCTGGGCCAGAACGGCGCGCTGGGCGACCGACAGTTCGGCCATCACGCTCTCCGAGAACCGGACACGCCCGGTCAGACCTCATGGTGAACGGCCGAGGTTAAGGAATCCGGAAAGCGGCGGTGTGCGAGGTCAGCGCCGGATGTCGAACCCGTCGGCGGCCATGGCGGCCCGGACCTGGCTCTCGTCGAACAGGTTGAAGTCACCAGCCACGGAGTGCTTCAGCGCCGCCGCGGACAGGCCGAAAGCGAGGGCCTCATCGTTGGACCACCCCCGCCAGAGGGCGTGCAGAACGCCGGCGGCGAAGGCGTCGCCGCCCCCCACTCGATCCACGACTCCGGTCAGGGCGACGGGAGCGGCGTGGTGTTCACCGTCGCGCGTGATCATGACGGCCGACAAGGTCTGGTCCGCCACGCTGTCGTTGACCCGCAGGGTGCAGCAGATCCGCTGAAGCCGGGGCCAGGTCTCGAAGGCCACGGCAGCCGCCGCGCGGCGACGCTCGGCCGGGTCCGCCTGATCGAAGGTCCGCCCGAGCACCAGAGCCACGTCGCGGTCATCGGCGAAGGCGAGATCGGCCCCGGCCAGAAGCTGGCCGAGGACCGCGGGCGGATCGCTGTCCCACTCCGACCACATCTTGCCGCGGAAATTGCCGTCGAAGCTGACCTTCACGCCCGCGGCTTCGGCAGCCCGCACGGCCATCAACGCCGCTGCGGTGCCCCCGGGCCCCGTCGCCGGGGTCACGCCGGAGAGATGCAGCCACTCCACTCCGTTCAGCAGCGAAGGCCAGTCGAACGCCGCCTCAGCGTGGCGCACAAAGGCCGAGGCCGCGCGGTCGTAGAGCACTTCGGACGGTCGCCTCACCGCACCGGGCGTCAGGAAGTACAGCCCCATCCGGCCGGGCGCGAACTTGATGCGCGACGTGTCCACGCCGTGTTTTCTCGCCTCGTCGCGCGCGGCATGGCCGAGGGCGTTGTCGGGCAACACCGTCGCGATCGCCGCCGGAGCCCCGAACCGGGCCAGCGACACCGCGACATTGGCCTCGGCCCCGCCCGGGCGGACGGTCAGGCCGGGGGATTGCAGCAGAAGCTCGCCGGGGTCGGGCGCGAGACGCAGCAGCATCTCGCCGAAGCAGAGAATGGTCATGAGTCCAAGGCTAGCCGCTGATCAGCGCGCGAGCCAGCCACCGTCGACCGGCAGGGTGATTCCCTGAACGTAGTCAGACGCCGACGACGCCAGGAAAACCGCCGCCCCTCCGATGTCCGACGGTCGGCCCCAGCGCCCCGACGGGATGCGGCCAAGGATTTCCTTTGACCGGACCGGGTCGTCCTGAAGGGCCTGGGTGTTGTCGGTGGCGAAGTAGCCCGGCGCGATGGCGTTGGCGTTGATGCCGTGTTTCGCCCACTCGTTGGCCATGAGCTTTGTCAGGCCGGCGACGCCCGACTTGGACGCCGTGTAGGAGGGAACGCGAATGCCGCCCTGAAAACTGAGCATCGAGGCGATGTTGATGATCTTGCCGCCGCGACTGTCCGCGATCATTCGCCGGGCGACCGCCTGCGACAGGAAGAAGACCGACTTCAGGTTAACGTCCATCACCGCGTCCCAGTCGGCCTCGGTGAAGTCGACGGCGTCGGCGCGGCGGATGATGCCAGCGTTGTTGACCAGGATGTCGATGGGCCCCAGCGCTTGTGTCGCCTCGCCCACGATCTGGTCGACGGCGTCCATGGAGCCGAGATCGGCCTGGACGGAAACCGCCATCACGCCCTTGGCCAGACAGCGGCCGACGGTGTCGTGCGACGCCCGTCGCGCCACCGAAGCGACCGAGGCCCCCGCCTCCGCAAGGGCCAGGGCGATCCCCTGGCCGATGCCGACATTGCCACCGGTGACGACGGCGACCTTTCCGGTCAGGTCGAAGGGGCTGGTCATGGTCAGTTCAGCTGGCAGATGTCGAGGACATGCATGTCGGTGTAGTCCAGGTTCTCGCCGCCCATGGCCCAGATGAACCCGTAGTTGGAGGTGCCCGCGCCCATGTGGATCGACCACGGCGGGCTCATCACGGCCTCGCCGTCGGCCATGACGATGTGGCGCGCCGCTTCGGGTCGGCCCATGAAGTGGAACACCCGGTCGTTCTCGCCGAGGCTGAAGTACAGATAAACTTCGGAGCGCCGGTCGTGCAGGTGCGGCGGCATGGTGTTCCACACGCTGCCCGGCTTCAGCAGGGTCACGCCCAGCAGCAGCTGACAGGACTTCACCTTCTCCGGCACGATGTACTGATAGATGGTCCGCTCGTTGGACGTCTCCAGCGCGCCCCGCTCCAGCGGCACGGCCTGATCGATCGAGATCTTCGCCGCCTCGTATCGGGCGTGAGCCGGGGTCGACAGGAGATAGAAACGGGCGGGCGTCGCTGCATCGACGCTCTCGAACCGCACGTCGACCGTGCCCATCGGGAGATAGAGGCCATCGCGCTCGGCAAGGTCGAAAGTCTGGCCATCGGCGATGACCCGCCCCGCCCCCGGCCCGATATTGACGACGCCCAGCTCGCGCGCGGCGAGGAAGGGCTTGCCGGCCATCGAGGCGGGCTCTGTATGCGTGGGCAGCGACAGCGCGCCCGAGGTCGGCATGGCCCCGCCGATCACCATCCGCTCGTCATGGGAATAATTCAACGCGATGGCACCCGCACCAAAGAGGCCGCCGACCAGGTAACGCTCGCGCAACTGATCGTTGGAGGCCCCCTCCATCATGTCCGGATGGGTCGAATGGTAGGTCTTGGCGTACACGGATCGTCTCCCTTGGCGGCCCGGCGCGACCGCCGTGTTGGCGCGTTTGGTAACCGGTGTCAGGACCGAGAGCAACCCGGTCAGATGGCCCGCGCCGAGTCCCGCACCACGAGAGAGGGCCGCACCTCGGGCTGGTCCAGTTTAGCCGGGTCCAGCCCCCGCATGGGGGCCAGCAGCTTCTCAGCCGCCATCCGCCCCATGTCGCGGATCGGCAGGCGCACCGAGGTCAGGTTCGGCCAGACCCGCGAGGCCATCGGCAAGTCGTCATAGCCCACGACGGACAGGTCGCGGGGGATCTCCAGCCCCATGTCTCGGGCGACCTTGAACACGCCCAGCGCCATCTCGTCGTTGCCGGTGAAGATGGCGGTCGGCCGCGGGCTCAGAGCCAAAAGGTGCCTTGCCGCTTCCACGCCGCTTTCGAACGTGTAGGCGCCCTCGGCGACCAGACCCTCGTCCAGCGCCACGCCTTTCTCGGTCAGGGCGGCGCGTAGGCCCCCGCCCCGGACGGCGCTGGACCGAAACAGGGCCGGGCCGGAGATGAAGCCGATGCGGCGGTGACCGAGGTCAGCCAGATGCCGCCCCGCCTCTGCCGCGCCCAGGTGGTCGTTCGTCACCAGCATCCGCTCCGGGGCGTCCAGCGAGACCGAGGCGATCCGGACATAGGGGCAGTCCAGTTCGCGCAGCACTTCTATGACGGCTTCGTCTTCCGACACCGACGGCGGCAGGATCACGCCGAACAGCTTCTGGCGCTCGACGAAGGCCCGGATCTCGGCGACCAGGCTGGGGTTGGAACGATCGCAAGGGTGGACCACCAGCTCGAGACCCGACCCCCGCAGGGCGTCCAGGACCCCCTGCTGCATGTTCACCACATAGTTTGGGCTGGGGTTGTCGTAGATCAGCCCGACCAGGAACGACCGGCGAAAGGCCAGGCCCCGGGCCTGGACGTCGGGCGTAAAGCCCAGGTCGTCGATAACCGCCGCGACCTTGACCCGCGTCTCCTCGCGCACGAACGGCGACTGGTTGATGACGCGCGAGACCGTCTTCTTGGAAACCCCGGCGAGGCGGGCCACGTCGTTGATCGTCGGCCGCTTTCCGGGCTTCAGTCCGGGTCGGCCAGCGGGGGTGTCGTCGTCGGTCAAGCTCGACCTCTTCCTCGTGATGACGCAGCCATACATCCGTCATCGGTCACGCGCCATGGAAAGTCCGCAGCCGGCAGGGTCTGGCCATCCCCCGTTGACACCGGTTTCCTAACGCTCCAATCATCCGGTGAACGGCGGCTAGACCGGCGGGGAAACGCGGCGAACGGAAGACGGCGTGACGGGCATTTCAAAACTTTGGACGGTCGCGGCATGAGCGCGGTCACCGCCCCTTCGACCCGATCCGACAGCGCGGAAATCGCCGCCCGGTTCGTCGAGGCGCGCCTGGCCGCCCGCGCCCTGCCGGATTATCCGGGGTCGGCACCATCGGACATGGCGACGGCCTACGCCACGCAGGACGCTGCGATCGACCTGTTCCCGGACCGGATCGTTGCCTGGAAGGTCGGCATGGTCCCACCCGCTCTGCATGACCGGCTTGGCGCGCGCCGCCTGGCCGGCCCAATCTTCAGCCGGAATCTGTGGGTCGCCTCGGCCGAGCCGACACCACTGCCCGCCATCGCCGGCGGTTTCGCGGCCGTCGAGGCCGAGTTCGTGGCCCGGATTGGGCCCGTCGACCCCGAACAGCGTGACTGGACGCTGGACGAAGCGGTCGAGGTCATCGTTGCCCTCCACATCGGCGTCGAACTGGCCGGCAGTCCGTTGAAGACCATCAACGACCTGGGCTCCGCCGTCGTCGCCTCCGACTTCGGCAACAATGGCGGTCTGGTGATCGGTCCGGAGATCAAGGACTGGCGGGCGCGCCTGGACAGCATCGAGATCCAGACGACCATCGACGGCATCGTCGTCGGCACCGGAACAGCGAGTTCCATCCCTGCCGGCATTCTCGAGTCCGTCCGCTTCCTGCTGGAGCATTGCGCGCGTCGCGGACGACCGCTGGCCGAGGGAACGCTGATCTCCACCGGGGCCGTCACGGGGGTCCACGAGGCCGCCATCGGTTCGCGCTCGACCTGCGCCTTCTCCGGCGTCGGTGCCATCCACTGCACAGTGGTCCCTGACGACCGCTGACCACGACAAACGTCGCAACCCGCCTCGCTGGATCACGCGAAGACGGGACCGACGAAGAGGAAACGCTTCGAGGAAGCCCCAGATGACCGACACGCCCGCCGACGCGGCAAAGCCCGTCCAGATCACCGCGCCGCCAGCCGGGAAGTATCGCTGGGTCGTGGTGTGGCTGCTGTTCTTCGCGATGGTGATCAACTACGTCGACCGCCAGGCGCTTGGCGTCCTCAAGCCGACGCTGATGGACGAGTTCGGCTGGACCGAGACCAACTATGCCGACATCGTCTTCTGGTTCCAGGCGTCTTACGCCGTGTCCTACCTGCTGTGGGGTCGGCTGGTGGACAAGATCGGGGCTCGATGGGGATTCGGCCTCGCCTTCATCATCTGGCAGATCGCCTTCATCGCCCACGCCGGCATTCGCAGTCTGAACACCGCCATCTTCGCCCGGATCGCGCTGGGCATCGGCGAGGGCGGAGGCTTCCCCGCCGGGATCAAGGCCGTGACCGAGTGGTTCCCGAAGAAGGAACGCGCCTTCGCCGTCGGCATCTTCAACGCCGGGACCAATATCGGGGCGATCATCACGCCGCTGATCATCCCCTTCATCGCCTCGATATGGCTCGGCACGGTGGCCGAGCCGAACTGGCAGATGGCGCTGATCATCGTCGGCGTCGCCGGCTTCATCTGGGTGCCGATCTGGTTCGCGGTCTACAAGCGCCCCTCGGAGCACAAGCGCGTCACGCCCGCCGAACTGGCCTGGATCGCGCAGGACGCGCCCGATCCCGTTCACAAGATCGGCTGGCTGAAGTTGCTGACCGTCAGGGAAACCTGGGCCTATGCGCTGGGCAAGTTCCTGATCGATCCGATCTGGTGGTTCTTCCTGTTCTGGCTGCCGGGCTTCCTGCAGCAGACCTACGATCTCAACATCCTGACGTTTGGCCCGCCCCTGATCGCCATCTATCTGCTGAGCGACGTGGGTTCGATCGGGGGCGGATGGCTGTCCAGTCAGTTTCTCAAGCGCGGCATGAGCCTGAACGCGGCGAGGAAGCTGACCATGCTGATCTGCGCCCTGGCCGTCTTGCCCGTCGCCTTCGCGGGCATGGCCGCCAATCTGTGGGTCGCGGTGCTGATCATCGGCATCGCGACGGCCGCACACCAGGGGTTTTCAGCCAACCTCTACGCCATGCCGGGCGATGTCTTCCCGCGGTCGGCGGTGGGCTCGGTCGTGGGCATAGGCGGCATGATCGGGGGCTTCGGCGGCATGGCGATGGCCAAATACGCAGGGTACGTCCTGGACCAGATCGGCAGCTACACGCCGATCTTCGTGGTCGCGGCCTCGGCCTATCTGATCGCGCTTCTGGTCATCCACATCCTGTCGCCGAACTACGCCCCGGCCAAGGTGTGACGACGGCTCGACTGCTTGGCTTCCAAACCGGCACCGGTGTGAACATCTGTTCGCAGAGTAAGCATCGCGCGCCAGCATAGAGTCGGTCTGCTCGCGATACTGCTGAAGACAGATCTCGCGTTGCAAAGCGCGCGAGATCGACGCGACCGCAACGGTTGACGGAACTTTTGGCTGTCGTGGACAGACAGTCGCGTGGGGCCGGACGGCCACATTCTGGCCACACCCCACGACGACACCCCGGCGGTCGGCAAGGACTGGGCCGGCGTCACCATGAGACCGATCTGTGTTCAGCACCGTCGCGGCGTTCGCCATGCTCTGGGCTGCGGCCTTTCCGGCCGTGGATCCGATCTCCTACGCGGCGGCCGTCGCGGCCGATCCTGTAGTCGTAGAAAGCACGGAGACGCGTGACGGTTCCATCGAAGCGGCGCTCGACCTCAGCGCCGAACAGGCCGAGATGATGGCTCGCGATCCCGACTGGAATGCCCACGCCAGCCTTTATCATGCAGGCGGCGGTGGAGCGACGGGCAACGATTCGCTCGGATGCCGCCCCGTCGCCATGCGGACCCTGGCGACCGATCCACGCGTCATCCCTCGCCGGACCCGCCTGTTCATCCGCGAAACCGTCGGCATCCGCCTGCCGGACGGCACCGTTCATGACGGCTACTGGTACGCCTCGGATACCGGCGGCGCGATCCGCGGCCAGAGGGTCGATCTCTACACCGGCCACGGCCGCCGCTCGATGGACCCGGTGATGCGCTTCAACCAACGCCGGCTGACCATCACCAACGCCGGCCGTTTCGACGGCTGCCCCCCCGCGTGGGAAAACGCGTCAAACTGACGCCCCGCTTCTGACAGACCTGCGGATCGTCTAGGGTTTTACCCTCACACCGGGGGTTCGACATGCGCCACTTGAGTTTGCTGACCGCGTGTCTTCTGCTGACCATCTCCCACGCCGCATCCGCCCAGACGACGCCGTCGCCGACCGACCTTCGCGTCGGACTGGTCGGCCAGTGGAGCGGTGCGCTCGGCTATCGCGATTATCAGACCAACCAGTTGTTCGAGATCCCGGTCCAGACGACGATCACGTCTCCCGGCGACGGTGCCACCCTGATCCGCCAAAGCCTGTTCGACGACGGTCCAGACAAGCCTGTCTGGATCACCTCCGTCAGTCTGGACGATCCCGCGACGGGAACGACGACCGGTGCCAGCTATCGCGCCGGCCGCCCGCCCGAGTTGTCGACAGACGCGGTGACCGTATCCGCTTATCGGGACGCGACCCATTGGACGCTGATCTATAGCCGGACCGGCGAGGACGATGACGCTCCGGCCGAGATCCGTGTCACTGAAACGCGCGACGGAGACGGCCTTATGGAGACCAAGGAGGTGCGACCCGTCGGGGCCGGCGACGACGCGTGGCGCTTTCGGAATCAGACGCGACTGACCCGGATCGGAGACTAGCCGACCGCGGCCGACCCGGGCTCTGGCCCGAAGACGCGCCGCAGCAGGGGCCAGATGTTGGCGAGGGCAGAGATGAAGCCGACCACCGTTGCGATCCCCTGGAACAACGCCCAGACGCTGCCGAACACCGCGCCCGACCGCACCAGCTCCTCCAGCGGGAACAACAGCTCGCTGACCCCGATCTGGAAGGTCGCATAGACACCGGAGTATTCGATCGAGCGATCGGCGAAGAAGGCGATCGACGCCGCCGCCGCGACTGGAGCCCACATCAGTGGCAGGGCCAGGAACATCGCGAGGATGGCAACCACCAGCTTGGTGCCCAGAGTCTCGCGCGACAGCAGGCTGACGATCACGCCGATGCCGAGCGCCAGGACTGTGGTCGAAATCATGACCAGCAACACCCAGTCGGTGGCTACGATCAGGTCGGCGAAAACCATCCCGACCAGGATCGCGATCCCGGCGATCAGGAAGGCCGTCACCCAGGCCGCGCCGTACTGCGCCAGCCGCGTCTTCAGATGTGCCAGACCGATCATCGTCGTTCCTCCCCACCCCCCGTCACGAAGCATGCCCCCTTCCAGAGGTCACGTCGACTGACGGAACGGTGATTGATCAGAAGCGGCGGCGGCCGCTGATCGTCTCGAAGAACATGCGCCAGTCGCCCATCAGGCTCCACAACGGGTACTGGAATGTCGCGGGCCGGTTCTTCTCGAAGAAGAAATGCCCGATCCAGGCGAAGCCGTAGCCGACCAGAGGCATGGCCGCGAACCACCAGGCGTTGACGAAAAGCCCCAGCAGGGCCGCCACGATCACCAGGGCCGAGCCGACGACGTGGATGCGCCGGCACGTCCGGTTGGAGTGCTCGTGGATATAGTAGGGGTAGAAGGCCTCGAACGACTGGAAGCGTTCGCCGGATGCGGGCTGGCTGGTCATCCGCACAGAATGCTCGCGAACGGCCGCCTCTGACAAGTCAGCCCCCCACGCCGCCCCACAGCAGCGCCAGCCCCAAGGTCCCCACCGCGATCCGCCACCAGGCGAAGGGCGCGAACCCATGTCTGCCGACGAAATCCAGCAGAAAGCGAACCACGAACAGCGCCGTGACGAAGGCGGTCACGAAGCCGATGGCGATCAGACCGAAGTCGCTGAAATCGAGGTCGTTGCGACTCTTGAACAGATCATAGGCGACGGCGCCGCCCATCGTCGGCAGGGCGAGGAAGAAGGTGAACTCGGCGGCGGACCGCTTGTCGGTCCCCAGCAGAAGACCGCCCGCCACCGTGGCTCCCGACCGTGACACCCCCGGCAGAAGCGCGAGGCACTGGAACAGACCGATCAGCCCATAGACCCGCAGCGGATAGGTGTTGACGTCCAGATACCGGGGCACCCGCTTCATCCGGTCCACAAGCAGAAGAAGCACGCCCCCGACGATCAGGGCGACGCAGATGATCACCGGCGTCTCGAAGAAAATCTCCTTGATGATGTCGTACATCAGGACCCCGGCGACCGCCGCCGGCAGGAAGGCGAGGGCCACGCCGATGATGAAGTGGCGGGCCTGGGCATCGTGAGGCCAGCGCGTGGCCAGCGCCCAAAGCCGCTGAAAATAGACGCTGACGATCGCAAGGATCGCCCCGAGCTGGATGACGATCTCGAAGGTCTTGCCCTCGCTCTCGAACCCCAGGAAGTGGCCGAGCAGCAGCAGATGGCCCGTCGACGAGACCGGAATGAACTCAGTCAGCCCCTCGACCAGACCCAGGAGGATCGCCGCCAGCCAGTCCGCCATGTCACGTCCCCCGAAGCGACGTCGCGGACATTCGCCCGTCGGTCACCGGGGCCTGATCCGCGATCGGGTCGATGTTTTCAAGAGGCGATGTCGGCAGGACGGGGTCCGACGTATCTCAGGCGCGCCCGGATCGGCCCGCCCCCGATGATCTGGTCCAGCGAATGAGCCATCAATCCCACGAGCCTGCCCGCGAGCAGGACGTCAAGCGCGCCGTCGCGCGGCAGGTCCAGTCGCCTGGCCAGCACGGCCAGAGCTCCGGAGAAAGCGATCCGCTGACCGGAAGCTGCCTCCGCCTCGCGGACGACGGCGGTCAGGTCGGCCGGCAGGTCCGCCAGCGCCAGCAGGGCCTCGGCGCGCGGGTCGCCATGCGGAAAGCTATCGCTGCCGAAACCCGGGATGCTCTCCTCGGACGCCACCCGCCGCTGCGCCGCGCCCACCGGATCGCGCCGCGCCTCGATCACATAGGCCACCGAGCGTTTCAGCGTCCGGACCATGGGGGACCCATACAAGGCCGACAGTCCCGCCATTGTCGCCGCCGCCGGAGAGGCACCGCCGGACGCTGCCGCCCGCGTCGCCAGCACTGAAGGATTCATCTCGTGCTCGGCCGCCAGCACCAGCGCCCGGCGCAGGTGAACGCTGTCGCGTTCCAGCATCTTGAAGCCGCGCGCCATCCGTTGATGAAAGAACAGGCGCGGTCCCGACCCGGCCATGGCGTCGATGACTTCGTTCAGCACCCCGGCGGCCTCGACCCGCAGGCCCCAGGCGTCTCGTCCGGTGGACGGCGCGTCCTCCTCGGCCCGCCGCGACAGGGCCGCGAACAGACGCGCCCGGTGCGAGGCCCCGCCCGCCGTATCGACGCGCACACCCAGCCCTGCGAAAGGATTGCCCTCGCCGCAGGCCCAGAGCAGCCGGGCGGTCTCTTCCAGAGTGGCGCTCTGCGCCCATTCTGCTGCGTCCCGACCGCGATAGTAGAGACGGCCGTCCGCGACGAGTCCCACCGAGGAATCGATCCGGGTCTCGCCCTTCACTTCCGGCTCGAACGGCACGACGTTGCCGATGGTCTCAGGGCTCGCCCCGCCCTTCAGTCTCACGACGTCGGCGACGGCGTACAGGCTGCGGCGGGGGTGATCAGGGTCTGGGCGAGCCGCGATCCGGCCCCGGCTGACGTAGGCATAGAGGGTCTGGGTCTTCACGCCCAGCAACGACAGGGCCTCGCCTCGCGGCACCCAGCGGTCCACGGCGTCGTCCCTCGTCGTGCCCAGGCCTGAGGTCATCCTCGCTCCCGTCGATACCATCTGTTTAGGATGTTGAGGCTCTTTCGTGGCGGAAATCCTAACGCCTCGCCGCGACGCCGCGACCATTGGCAACCCCCGGGCGATCCGCCAGAACAGGGGTGATGACCGAGACCCCCGCCCAGACGCCCAATCCGACCCCGGCAGCCCTCGACGCCCGCCAGGTCACGACCCTGTCCGTGGGGGTCGCGGTCGTGCTGATCGCGTTGAAAGCGTTTGCCTTGGGGGCCTCCGGGTCGGTCTCCATTCTGAGTTCGCTGACGGATTCGGCGCTGGATCTCGCCGCCTCGTTGACGACCTTCTATGCGGTGCGCTGGGCCGCGCGACCGGGCGACCACACCCACCGTTTCGGCCACGGCAAGGGCGAGGCCATGGCGGCCCTGGTGCAGGCGGGGCTGATCTTCGCTTCGGCCCTGTTCATCGGCTGGGAGGCCCTGCTGCGGATGTTCGACCCGCGCCCCGTCACGGGTGGGGTCTGGGCGGTCGGCGTCGTCCTGATCTCCATGGCCATGACCGCCGGGCTGGTCTGGCTCCAGACCCGCAGTTTAAGGGCCAAGGGGTCGATGGCGATCGAGGCCGACCGCGCCCACTATGCCGCCGATCTCGCCGCCGGGGCGGTCGTGCTGATCGGGGTCGTCTCCGGGGCATTTCTCAGCGCCCCTGGGCTGGACGCCGCCGCCGGCCTGGTCGTGGCGGTCTGGCTGTTCTGGGGCGGGATCGGCCTGTTGAAAGGCGCGGGCGGCCAGTTGCTGGATCGCGAAGCGTCCGACGCCGACCGTGTCGCCGTGACCACCGCCGTCCTCGCCGATGCCCGGGTGGGTGGGGTTCACCAGTTGCGGACACGTATGTCCGGCACACGGCTGGTCGCCCAGATGCACATCGACCTGGATCGGAGCCTGTCTTTCGAGGCCGCCCACGACATCGTCGTCGAGGCGGAAAAGCGGGTGCAGGCGGCCTTCCCTGAGGCGGACGTGCTGATCCACGCCGACCCGCGCGGACCCTGGAGTTCAGCGGTTCCCGCCACGCCGTCGCCATCAGCGTAAACGCGGATTTAACGGCCGCTGGGGCAGGACCGGCTCATGTCGGCGAGCGTCCTGTTCCATTTCCCTTTCGACCCCGGCTCTCGTGCCGCCCGCCTCGCCCTGGGTGAGGCGCGCATCGACTGGACCGAGGTCGTCGTGCGTCCCTGGGAAGCGGACTGCCCGGTCGGTGATCTGAACCCGTCCGGCATGCCGCCGGTCCTGCAGGTCCAGGGTCCGCCCTCGCTGACGCTGTGCGAGGTCCAGGCGATCCTCGGCTGGATCGAGGATGGCCAGAAGACGCCGCTTCTGATGCCGGCCGACGCCGCCGAGCGCGCCGAGGTTCGACGCCTGACAACCTGGTTCGACCGCCGGTTCACCGACGAGGTCAATGCCGTCCTGCTGCACGAGCGGATGGAAAAGCCCTTGCTGCGCCTCGGCCCGCCCGAAGCCCGGATGCTGCGTGAGGGTCGCGAGGCGCTGAAGCACCATCTGGCGGCGTTCGAAGGCCTGCTGGCGGGGCGAGACTGGCTTGCGGGTCGGCGACTGAGCCAGGCCGACATCCTCGCGGCTGCCCATCTGTCGACGCTGGACTACTTCGGCGAGATCGCCTGGGCCTCGTGGCCGGGGCTGAAGACCTGGTACATGAAGATCAAGTCGCGGCCGTGCTTCCGGCCGCTGCTGGCCGACCGGTTCCAGGGCCTGGCCCCGGCGGCCAGCTACGCGGACCTGGATTTCTAGCCTCCCTGTTTCGCTTCGCTCTGCGCAGCGGAATGGCTAGACCCTCCTCATGTCCGACCCCCGCGACATCCTGCGCGCCAAAGCCGCCGAGCTCGGCTTCGACGTGTGCCGCTTCGCCTCGGCGTCGGACCCATGGACCGCCGGAGAACGCCTGGCCCACTTCGTCGAGGCCGGCCACCATGGCGAAATGGGCTGGATGGAGACGACGCTCGAACGCCGCGCCCACCCCACGGCCATGTGGGACGGTGCCCGCACCGCCGTCGTGCTGGGCATGAACTATGGCCCCGCCACCGACCCCCTGTCCGAGATGGCGGACGCCTCGGCCGGCTACATCTCGGTCTATGCCCGCGGCGACGACTATCACGAGGTGATCAAGGGTAGGCTGAAGATCCTGGCGGGTCAGATCGCGGCCCGGCTGGGGGCAGAAGTGAAGGTCTTCGTCGACACCGCGCCCCTGATGGAAAAGCCCCTGGCCCAGCGCGCGGGCCTGGGCTGGCAGGGCAAGCACACCAATCTGCTCAGTCGTGAGCACGGCAACTGGCTGTTCCTCGGCGTCATCCTGACAGCGGCGGAGATCGCACCCGATGCGGCGGAGGCCGAGCATTGCGGAACCTGCACCGCGTGCCTCGAGGCTTGTCCCACGAACGCCTTTCCCGCGCCGTTTCAGCTGGATGCCCGGCGCTGCCTGTCCTACCTGACCATCGAGCACGCGGGGCCCTGGCCGGTCGAGTTCCGGGCGGCGGCGGGCTCGCGCATCTATGGCTGCGACGACTGTCTGGCGGTTTGCCCCTGGAACAAGTTCGCGGGCGCGGCGAGAGAGGCCCGGCTGAGCGCGCGCGAAGGCCTGGTGTCGCCCCGGCTGGCCAATCTCGCGGCGCTGGACGACGCGGCGTTCCGCGCGCTGTTCTCGAAGAGCCCGATCAAGCGGATCGGTCGTGACCGCTTTGTCCGCAACGTCCTCTACGCGATCGGCAACAGCGGCGATGTGGCCCTGGTCAAAGCGGCGGAGACCTTGTTGGACGATCCCTCCCCGCTGGTCAGAGGAGCGGCGGTCTGGGCCCTGTCGCGGCTGGTCGACGCGGAGGCGTTCGGCGGGCTGCGGGAGGCGCGGTCGACCCGCGAACAGGACTTAGACGTTCGGGCGGAATGGTCCCTTCTGCCGCACGCGGAGAAGGATGCCTAGCCTGTCGCCAGCCCCACACCCAGTCCGCCGCCCGGCACCGGGGCGACGTCCAGAAGCTTGATGCGGAACACCAGGACCGAGTTCGGCGGGATGTCCGCGCCCTGCCCCTTGTCGCCATAGCCGAGCGCCGGCGGGACATACAGGATCCACTCGTCGCCGACCTTCATGCGCTGGAGCGCCTCGGTCCAGCCGGGCACAACCTGCTCGGCGGTGGTGACATAGGGCTGGCCCCGGCTGAAGGAGCTGTCGAACACCGTGCCGTTCGTCAGCGAGCCCTCGTAGTCCACGCGGACCAGGTCGTTGCGATCGGGCGATGCCGCCCCCGCTGCCCCGGACTGGACGACCTTGTACTGCAGCCCGCTGTCCAGCGTCTGGACGCCGTCGGCATCGGCGTTCGATTCCATGAAGAAGGCGGCGGCCCGGGCATTGGCCTCGGCGTCGACCGCTCCGCCCTCGGCTCCACCGCAGGCGGCCAGCGCCAGAGACCCCGCGACCGCGACGCTAGCCCATCCGAAGCGCATAACCCTTGTCCTTCAAAGCCTGCCCGATTTCGTCAGCGTGGGCGCTATCGCGCGTTTCGACCATGATGTCGAACTCCGCGCCCTTGGCCGGAACGTCAAGCGCCAGCCGGTTGTGGACCACATCGATGATGTTGCCACCGACGTCTCCGATCACCGCCGCCATGGCCGACAGGGTGCCCGGCCGGTCGTCGGACAGGATGCGGTAGACGATCAATCTCCGTTCCCGGACCATCTCGCGGTTCAGCACCACCGCCAGCATCCGCGCGTCGATATTGCCGCCGCACAGGACCAGCCCGACCTTCAGTCCTCTGAACCGGTCCGGCTGAGCCAGCAGTGCGGCCAGCCCTCCGGCCCCCGCCCCCTCGGCCACGGTCTTTTCCGTCGTCGCGAACAGCGCCACCGCCTTCTCGAAGTCCTCCTCGGCGCAGACGATCACGTCCTCGACCAGGGGGTCGGCCAGGGAGAAGGGAATGTCGCCCACCGCCTTGATGGCGATGCCCTCGGCGATGGTCGCCCCGCCGCATTTCGGCGTCTGCCCGGCGCGCCTGGCGCTGAATGAGGGATACATGGCCGCTTCGACGCCGAAGACGCGGATGTCCGGCTTCATGGCCTTGGCGGCGATGGCGCAACCCGCGATCAGCCCCCCGCCGCCGATCGGGATGATCAGCACGTCCAGGTCGGGCGCGTCCTCCAGGAACTCGATGGCGCAGACGCCCTGACCGGTGACGATGCCCTCGTCGTCGAAGGCCGAGATGAAGACATAGCCCTTCTCGTCCCGCAGCCTGTGGGCCTCGGCGGTCGAGCCGGAGAAATCGAGGCCGTGGATGACTACGGTCGCGCCGTGGCCTCGCGTGCCGTCCACCTTGGTGAAGGGCGTGCCCTCAGGCATCACGATCGTCACCGGGATCCCCAGCCGCCCGCCGTGATAGGCCAGGGCCTGGGCATGGTTCCCGGCCGAGGCCGCCACCACGCCGCGCGTCCGCTCCTCGGGCGTCAGCGACAGCAGCCGGTTCAGCGCGCCCCGCTCCTTGAAGCTGCCCGTGAAATGCAGGTTGTCGTACTTCACCCAGACCTCCGCCCCGGTCAGTTGCGACAGCCGTCGCGAGTGGCGCGCGGGGGTGCGATCGACCTGACCCGCGATGCGCGCCTGCGCCGCCTGGATGTCCGCAAATACGACTGTCATGGGGATCCTGTAGAGGCTTCGCCAAGGTCGTCACCGTCGCTGGCGCGCCCCTCAGTCCCTGTCTTGTGGCGCCCGCCACACGGCGTCGCAACCTTGACCTTATGGGTGCGTTTGGCGTCTTGTTGGTTCGCGCGCCGAGCGAAGTCCCCTGTTTCAGTCAGAGTGTCTCATGGCCGTCCGTATCGCCCTTCCCGCCCTCGCCGTCGTTGCGGCCCTCGCCGCCTGCGCACCCGTTCCGGGCCCGGCCGGCTATGGTCCGCCCGCAGCCTTCTCGCCGGTCGATTTCGCCTGGTCGACACGAGGCGGCACCGCCGGGATCGAGGGCCGCGTCGCCTTCGGCCGCGATGGCCAGAGCTTCGCCTGCACCGGTTCGGTCGCCCTGACGCCGGACACCCCCTACACCCGCCAGCGGTTCCAGACCCTGTATGGTTCGACCGACAGCGCCGCGGTCCCCGAGGCGGTGGTGCGCGCCCGCACCGTGCCGGATCCCAACGCCGACTACCGCTCCTATGTCCGGTCGACGACCTGCTCGGGCGGAAACTTCCGCTTCGACGGCCTGCCGGACGGCGGCTGGTTCCTGATCACGCCGGTCAGCGCCGGCGGAGACCGGATCGTTCTGATGCGCTATGTTCGCACGCGTCAGGGCACGACGGCCAACGTCACGCTCTGAGACTTCACCCGCGCGGGCCCAGCCCGCTCCAGCCGAGGCGTCCCTCATGAAAGCCGTCGCCGCCGCCGCTCTTGGACTTGCCGGTCTGATCGCCCTGACCGCCGCTCCGGCCGCCGCCCAGCACGGGCAGGGCTATGACCCGGCCGCACAGGGGTCGCGCACCTGGTCCAGCCACGGCCGCGGATGGGACTACAACGGGCAGGCCGATCGGCCCGGCGACTATCGCTGCGACGCCTTTTGGGATCGGGGCCGCGACGACTGCAGCGCCTCGTGGCGCGACCAGCGGCCCTTCGTGCGGTCTTATGGATCCGGGCACGGTCGGCGCGGATACGGCCACGCGGGCGGCGGATACGTCTACCAGCCCTACAACCAGGGCGCCCAGTATTACGGGGCCTATGGACGTCCGGACCAAGTCTATCCTGGCTCAGGCTACGGCGGTCGCGTCGGCCAGTATGCCGGCCATGGACGCGACAACGGCCGCAGCGCCTGGTGCGCGGCGACCTATCGGTCCTACGACCCGGTCAGCGGATACTACCGGGCCTATTCGGGACGTCTGGTGTTCTGCGGTTGAGATAGACCGGCGTTCATCCGATCACGGATTCGCGGCCTATCACCGTTCGCCATCTTTCGGCCTTGCCCGCCCCGCTTGTCGAACCCGTCCAGTCCGGACGGTCAGCCATCGGGAGCGCGTTGATGTCCCAGCACAACATCGTCGGTTCGGAAGCCTTCAATCGCACACCGCCCCTGATCATCCGCAAGGTGCGCACGCGCACCCTGCGCCGTCGCCAGGCGCGGGCCGTGTGGATGTTCGTCGCCGGAGCCGCCGTGACGGCTGTCGGCGGACTGATCGCGGTCGCCGCGATGATGGGGCCGGGGCTGGCCGGGGGCTAGATCAGGCCGCGCGTTCGAAGATCGTCTCGAACCCGCCCCACATCATCCGCTTGCCGTCGAACGGCATGTCCATGTTGGCCATCTCGGGGTCTTCCATCATGGCGGCCCAGGCGGCGTCCGCGGTCGCCTTGTCCGGCCAGATCAGCCAGGCCAGCACAACGGCCTCGCCCTCCTGCTTGATCACCGCCCGGTTGAAGTCCGTGGTGTGCCCGTCGGCGATGTCGACGCCCCAGGTCTCCATGTGATTCAGGCAGCCGTGCTTCTTGAAGAACGGCCAGGAAGCCTCGGCGGACTTGATGTAGCGATCGCGGTCCTCGACCTTCACGGGGGTCAGGAAGCCGGAGACGTAGGTCATGTTCAATCCTCCCACGGGTGACGGTGGAGGAACGTCCGGGCCGCCGCAAGGCTGCCCGGGCTTATCATTTGATCAGCGCGAGATCCGCAGGTTCTCGATCCGCCCGGCGATCCGGTCGAAGGCGGTGCCGATGCCCGAGGCGCTGTTGACCGGGAAATAGTGGTCCTCGGCCGTGGTCGCGCAGCGCCGCATGACCGTCTGGGCCTGGGTGTCGACCTGAACCGCCACGGTGTAGACCTCGATGCCGGCCGTCTTCATGTTGCCGCACAGGTCCTCGGTGGCCGCCGTGGCATGGTCCATGCGGTTGTCCATGCGTGTGCGGCGGGTCGAATCGTTGCCGGAGATGATCCCCAAGCGGCCCTGCCACATATAGCCCAGGCCGTTGTAGAAGCTGTCGTTCGGGCTGGAGCTGTCGCTCATCACATTGGCACCGTCGGTCATGATGATGATGATCTTCTGCAGCCGCTCGGAATCGTAGGGCATGCCGTCGCCGAAGGGCGCATTGGGCGACAGGGTGTGCCAGCCCCACATGGACCCAAGGGGCACGTTCGTGTTGCCGGTCGCCACCATGTTTGTCACAGCCGTGCGCAGCGTGTCGTAGTCGTCCGTCAGGCGGATGATCGGTTGCAGATCACAGCCCTGGTTAGGGCCTCTTACAGTGTTCAGCGTCACCAAAGGCGTGGTGTTGTATTTCGCTCGCGCCTTCAGGCGCGTGAAAAAGCGCGACTGGCGCAATGCCGAGCTGTGCGGGGATGTGGCGGTGTTGACCGCGAAATCCGTCCCACTGGTGCCGTCGTTCAAATAGTTGTTGTCGTCCGAGTTCGAGGTGTTCAGCCAGGACTGCCAGGTGCTGTCGTTCGGATAGTCGGTTCGATCGGGCTCGTCCGGAGAAAAGTAGGGCACGAACATCGTTGACTGGTTGCCGCTGGAGGGTGGCGTGTCGCGAATGTCGAAGGGCTGGGGCCGGGCTTCGACGCAGCCCCTCCAGGTCGTGCCCAGGTTCTGGAACAGTGTGAAACGACCCACGGCGGTGTCGAACAGTCCCGTCGAGCCCGTCGCGCCGGTGTGATTGTTGGCGTTGGACATCCAGCTGGGTGGCGTGTTGGTGCCGCCCTGATGCACCCGAACCGTCATCGAGAAGGGCACCAGCGAGATCTTGATCGCGTTTTCCTCGATCGAGCGGCTGTCGGCCGCTTCGAGGCGGTTGATCAGGTCGATGGCCGCCGCCTTGGTGGCGGTCAGCTTGGCGCCTTCCATCGACCCGGTGTTGTCGATGACCAGGGCGACCTCGATGCGGTTGTTCGACCGCAGCACCTCGGAATGGGCGCGGACCGGCAGTTGGTCGTCCAGGATCTGGCCATAGGGCGGCAAGGCGATGCTGGCGACCAGGGTCTTCACGCTGACCACGGCGTTGGCGACCACCGCGCCTGTCTCGGGGTCGAGGCGGAACGTCGACTGGCCCGGCAAAAGGGTGATGTCCTGGAAGGGCGCCAGGTTGGCTTGCAGCGAGGCGATCCCGACCTCGGTGATCTCGTCGTCCTCGACGAACTGGGACCGGGCGGCGGCCAGGGTGGCGGCGTCCAGGGCGTCCTGCAGGTTCATCTTGACGGTCGAGGCGCGGCTGATGTCGACCCCGCCCAGGGTGATCATGATCAGCAACGGCAGGACCAGGGCGAAGATCACGGCGACGTTGCCGCCTCGGTCGGACGCGAAACGGCGACCCGCGCGGACGGCGGCCTTGGTCACGGCCGTGATGCGAGAGACGATGGTCATGGCGGCCCCGGCGATCCCCTTCGCAGGCCAGGCGGGCCCGCAATCGACCTGCCGTATCAGGACGCGGTTAAGACAAGCCCCACGCCAAAGGTTAATCGCCGAAAATCGACCCGTGTTCGGTCAGCTCTGCACGCAGTTGTCCAGACCCTCGTTGCGAACGGTGTTGGCCGCGGCCTGGATGCGCGAGGCCCGTCTGCGGACATAGGGGCCGGGCGCGGCCGCATTGTAGCGGCGGGGGCTCGGCAGGATGGCCGCCAGCCGCGCCGCCTCCCGCGCCGTCAGGTCGGCGGCCGACTTGCCGAACCAGTGCTGGGCCCCGGCTTCGGCCCCATAGACGCCCGGCGCCATCTCGGCGACGTTCAGATAGACTTCGACGATCCGGCGCTTGCCCCAGATCGTCTCGATCAGGACGGTGTAGCCCGCCTCCAGCCCCTTTCGGACCCAGTCGCGACCCGGCCACAGAAAGACGTTCTTGGCCGTCTGCTGGCTGAGGGTCGAGCCGCCGCGGATCCGTCGACCCTGTTCATTGGCCCGCATGGCCTGTTCGATGGCCTCCAGATCGAAGCCCCGGTGGCTGCAGAAGCGGGCGTCCTCGGCGGCGATCACGGACGAAACGAGGCGTGGCGAGATGTCGTCGAGGGACCGCCAGCGGTAGCTGAGACCCTCTCCGCCCAAGGCCCTCTGCGCCATCAGCAGGGTGATCGGCGGAGGGACCAGGGCGTGGATCAGGACGCCGCCCAGCGGCAGCAGGGCCAGCACCATGAGCGCGAGCAGGATCGGCCGCTGCTTGCGGCGCGGCTTCGGCGTCTCGGGGGGCCCCTCCTCCATACGGCGACGCTAGAGGCCACCGCCCGACGTGGCAACCGGGCCGCCGGACGTCATCCGTCGAGCTGGTCCGCCAGGTCCGCGACGCCCGCCAAGCCGTCCTCATCGGCCCAGGCGAGCCTCCGGGCATCGGGACTGAGGGCCAGGGCCGTGATCGGAGGGCCCTTGTCCGCCTTGACGAAGGTCAGTCCCTGAGCGGCCGGATCGGCGATCCAGACCCGGCCGTCCGCCAGCCCCGCCGCCAGTCGTCCGTGCGCCGTCCGCGCGGCGATGACATTGACCAGGGTGGTGTCGTCGAACCCGATCTCGGAGGCCTCGCGCCCCATCGGCCCGTTGGCCCCGGTGAAGGGCCACAGCACGGCCCCCTGCGCGCCCGACGTCGCCAGCAACTGACCCCTCGACAGGAAGGCCAGGCTGCGGATCTTGCCGGGATAGCCGCCCATCCGCAGATTCTTGGCATCCTTCAGCCGCCAGCCGTGCAGCTGATTGTCCTGCATCGTCGTGACGACGAAGGCCCCGTCCGGCGAGAAGACGACGCCGGTATGCGATCCGGCCCAGCCCAGTTTCACCGGCTTCTGGTCGGCGATCCGGGCGTACCACAGCCAGGCCCCGCCATAGGTCGAGGCGGCGAGACGCCGGCCCTTGGGGTCGAAGGCGACGCCCGAGACGGTGCGCTCGTGCGCGAAGTCGCGGCGGAAGGCGGCGTCTGTGGCGTCGATGACCGACAGGGTCCGGCCGGCCGAAAAAGCGATCAACTTGGACTCGACCGAGGCGTCGATGGCGTCGATCCACTGGCCCTTGGCGGTGGCGAGCACGCCCGCCTCGCCCTTGCGGCTCCAGATCACGCGGCCATCGTCGCCGCCGGTGACCAGGCCTTCGCCGGACGGATGGACGGCCGCGCACAGGATCGCCCCGTCGTGGACCGCGTCGAAGGTCCCGTCCTCGAACCGCACCGATCCGTCGCCGAGCGCGAAGGCCGCACCGGAGGTCTCGAAATGCGCCGCCGTGACCTGGGCGTCGAACTGGAAGGTCTTCACGCCGTCCCTTCCTCGCCGAAGCCCGCGCCCTGCCCGCGAGGCTCGCAACGGATCAGGCGTGAGTCGAGGACGGCGGCCTGGCGATGCACCACGGCCTGACGATACTCGGGATCCCGCAACATGCTGACGAAGGCATCCCCGCTCGGGTAGGCGGCGATGAAGGCCAGATCCCAGGCCTCCTCCGCAGGACCGATCACCATCAATTCCGGCCGGCCCAGCCAGATCTGGCGACCGCCCACCCGCTGGAACGGCGCGGCCGCGGCGGCACCGTAAAGGCGGTAGGCCTGCTCCCCCGTCAGCGCCTCGCCCTGTTCGGCGTGGTCGTCGGGATAGACCGCCCGTTCGCGGAACCTCAGCAGGTTGATCATCGCGATGGGCCGGTCAGACGGCAGATCGCGAAAGAGCGCCATCACCTCTGGCGTGGGATCGACATGTGTCACCAGGGCAGCTCCAGCCCGTTCCAGCCGATGAAGCGATGCTCATGGGCACCGGCGTTGGCGGCGATCTGGTCGGCCATGCCCCGGCAGCTGGTCTCCACGTCGATCGTCCCGCCCGGGCCACCCATGTCGGTACGGACCCAGCCCGGATTGACCGACAGGACGGTGACGCCCCGCGCCCGCGCCGGCCCGACCCACAGGCTGCGCGCCAGCATGTTCTGGGCGGCCTTGGAGGCGCGGTAGATGTCGTAGCCACCCGAGGTGTTGTCCGCGATCGAGCCCATGCCGGTCGACATCAGCGCCAGGACGCCGGTCTGCTCACGCACCCGGTCAACCAGAGCCCAAGCCAGGCGCGAGGGGCCAAATGCGTTGGTCTGCATGACGCGATCGATCTCGGCCGCCGAGGCGGAAGCCATGTCGGGCGGCCCCATGATGCCGGCGTTGATAAAGGCGAGGTCTAGCGGCGCGTCGATCGCCGAGGCCAGCCGGGCAATGTCGGCATCCGACGTGACGTCGGCGTGGAGGACACTCATACGTTCCATGCCCGGCAGGGCGTTCAGCGCGGCCTCGCCCGAGGCGTCGCGCACCGTCGCGATCACGCGCCAGCCGCGCGACAGATACTCCGCCACGAGACCGAGCCCGAGGCCGCGAGACGCGCCGACGATCAGGGCGGTGTGGTCGCTCATGGGTCAGGTTCCTGTGATCGCGGCACGGCGTCGCTGGATCGGTCCGCCGCCATGCCCTATCCTTGGCCAGATAGGAACAACCGGGAGAAATCAAATGGCCCTTCGGTTCGGACCCGCCGCCCTGACCTTCGGTGCCGCCGCCGTGATCGCCACGGCCGCCGCCGCCCACCATGGCTGGAGCTCCTACGACGCCGAGCGCACCCTGCGGCCGACGGCCCAGGTGCTGGAATCGAGCTGGGGCAGCCCGCACGGCGCCATCGTGATCGCCGTCGACGGCCAGCGCTGGGACGTCGTCCTGGCCCCCGTCACCCGCATGCAGACCCGCGGCCTGGCCGAGGCGGACATCGCCGTCGGTCGCACCGTGACCGTCGAGGGCTATCCCCGCCGCGACGGCACCCGCGAGATCCGGGCCGAGCGCATCATCGCCGGCGGCAAGACGGTCGAGCTGCGCTGAGCGGCCTGATCGCGGCCGTCGAAGGCTCGGGGCTGGCCCGCTGGGTCGGCTCCGAGGCCCTGGTCTATCCGATCGCCAACACGGCCCATGTGCTGGGGGCCATCCTGCTGGTCGGCGGGATCGGCCTACTGGACCTGCGCCTGCTCGGCTATGGCAAGGGCATCAGTCCCGCCGCCCTGTCCCGCGCCGTGACCCCGCTGGCGCTGGCCGGCTTCGGCATCATGCTGCTGAGCGGCGTCCTCCTCTTCGTGGCCGATGCCGAGGCTCTGTCCGGTTCGGCCCTGTTCTGGGGCAAGATGGTCTTGATCTGTGTCGCGGGCCTGAACGCCTGGACCTTCCGCAGCCTGTTCCAGGACCTGCCCGAAACGACCCCCGACGCTGCAAAGGGCCTCGCGGCCGGGTCTCTGATCCTGTGGGTCGGGGTCGTCGTGATGGGTCGGCTGATCGCCTATTTCTAAGCCGCGCAGGCCTCGAAGCCCGCCTTCAGCTGGGCTTCGTCCAGCTCCCGACCGATGAAGACCGCGCGGCTCCAGCGACGCTCGGTGGCCCCCCACTCCCGCTGGAGGTCGCCCTCCAGGATCATGTGGACGGCCTGGAAGACCAGGCGGCGATCCTCGCCCTGGACGTCGATGATGCCCTTGGCGCGCAGGATGTTCTGGCCCTGCTGGCCCAGCAGCTGATCCAGCCACTGGGTGAACTTCACGCCGTTCATGGGCCGGTCGAGCGACAGGGAGATGCCCCGAATGTCGTCGCCGTGGTCGTGGCCCCTCGCTCCAGAATGGGGCACCCCGGAAACAGGGTGTACATCGTGCACATCGTGCACTTTCCCGTCGTGGTGATGGGCATGGTCGTGGTGATCGTGGCCGCAATGCTCGTCGTGGACGTGGCCATCTTCACCGTGCGCCGGGTTGGCGAACTGGGGATTGATGTCGAGGATCCGCTCGAGGTCGAAGCCGCCCAGGCCCAGCACCTGGTCCAGCGGCACGTTCGCCCGCTCGGCCCGGGTGATGGGGGCCAGAGGGTTCAACGCCCGCAGCCGCCGCTCCACCGCCGCCAGCTCATCTGGCGTCGCCAGGTCGGTCTTGTTGAGGATGATGCGGTCGGCGAAGGCGACCTGCTCGCGCGCCTCTTTCGAGTCGTCCAGCCGCGCCATGACGTGTTTGGCGTCGACAAGAGCCGTGACGCTGTCCAGCGTCGTCTTGGCCTTGACGTCCTCGTCGACGAAGAAGGTCTGGGCCACCGGGCCGGGATCGGCGAGGCCCGTCGTCTCCACGATGATGGCGTCGAAGGCCGGCGCGCCCGGCTTCTGGCGCTTCATCAGGCCGGCGACGACGCGGATCAGGTCGCCGCGCACCGTGCAGCAGACGCAGCCGTTGTTCATCTCGAACACGTCCTCGTCGGCCCCGACCACCAGATCGTTGTCGATGCCGATCTCGCCGAACTCGTTGACGATGACGGCGTAACGCTTGCCGTGGTCCTCGGTGAGGATGCGGTTCAGAAGCGTGGTCTTGCCGGCGCCGAGGTAGCCGGTGAGGACGGTGACGGGGATGCGGGTGTCGGCCATGGCCGCCAGATGGGGCCCGAGGCACGAAAAGGAAAGGCCCCAACGGGCTCGTCCGCACCCAAAACGCGAACGGCGCCGGACCCCTTCGGATCCGACGCCGCTCGAGAAGATGGTGCCCAGAAGAGGACTCGAACCTCCACGGCCTTTCAGCCACTGGCACCTGAAGCCAGCGCGTCTACCAATTCCGCCATCTGGGCCCAGTTCGTCGCGCCAGAGAGGCGTTCCGGACCGGAAGGCGCGGACCTGTAAGGCAGTGTATGGGCGGGGTCAACACGGGTTGTGACGCTTTTCCGGACCCTGCGTCCCCACCCCGCGTTGCTCCGTCGTGGGCCATCGTCTATCCCGGCCCGCGAACGCCTTCCCAGGATCTCCCTCATGTCCGAATCCACCCCCGGCCTGGTCACCGTCTTCGGCGGTTCCGGTTTCGTCGGAACACAGGTGGTGCGTGCCCTCGCCCGGCGCGGCTGGCGGGTCCGGGTGGCCGTGCGCCGCCCCGCCCTGGCCCAGGACCTGCGCCTGTCCGGAGACGTCGGCCAGATCCAGCCCGTGCGCTGCGACATCACCCGTCTCGCCGACGTCGAGGCCGCCTTGAGGGGGGCCGATGCCGCCGTCAATCTTGTCGGCCTGCTGTTCGAAGCACCGGGCAGGAAGTTCGCCACGGCCCACGTCGCCGGGGCCCGCACGATCGCCGAGACCTGCGCGACGGCCGGGATCACGCGTTTCGTCCACATCTCGGCCATCGGTGCCGATGCGAGCTCGGAGGCCGACTACGGCCGCACCAAGGGCGAGGCGGAGAACGCGGTCCTGGCCGCCCTGCCCACGGCGACGGTCCTGCGGCCCTCGATCGTCTTCGGGGCCGGCGACGGCTTCCTGAACCGCTTCGCCGCCATGGCCACCACCTCGCCGGCCCTACCCCTGATCGGCGGGGGCAAGACGGGGTTCCAGCCGGTCTTCGTCGGCGACGTGGCCGAGGCCGTGGCACAGTCCCTGGCCTTGCCGCAGACCGCCGGACAGACCTACGAACTGGGCGGCCCGGCGATCTGGTCGTTCAAGGATATCCTGAAGTACATCCTGCGCGAGACGGGCCGCAGCCGGATCCTGGCCCCGCTGCCGGTGTTCGTGGCCGCGACCATGGGCCGGGTCACTGGGCTGACGGCGATGATCGGGATCCCGCCCGTGCTGACGCGCGACCAGGTGCTGATGCTCAAGACCGACAATGTGGTCTCGGCAGGCGCGCTGGGCCTGAAGGACCTCGGCATCGAGCCGACAGGCCTGGAAGCGATCGCCCCGTCCTATCTGTGGCGCTATCGCCGGGGCGGCCAGTTCGCGGCGAACCCGGGCACCGCCGAGGCCGAGGCGGACCCGGCCTAAAGCAGCCGGATCTCCTTCAACCGCTCGGTCAGGAAATCCTCGGCCATGATGGCCTTGCCGGCATAGCGGTCCGGGTTGTCGGCCGTGATCGTGCCCGGCAGTGTCTCGATCACATAGTCCGGGTTGAAGTGCAGGAAGAAGGGCGTCGAATAGCGGGCGAAGCCCCGACGCTCCGGGGCCGGATTGACCACCCGGTGGGTGGTCGACGGCAGGACGTGGTTGGTCAGCCGCTGCAGCATGTCGCCGATGTTGACCACCAGCGCCCCCGGCGGCGGCGCGATGTCCAGCCATTCGCCATCGGCATCCTTCAGCTGCAGTCCGGCCTCTTCGGCTCCCAGCAGCAGGGTGATGACATTGATGTCCTCGTGGGCACCCGCCCGCACGCCCGGCGCATCGGCCGGCACCGGCGGGTAGTGCAGCATGCGCAACACGCTGTTGCCCAGCTGGACCTTGTCCTCGAAGAAGTCGTCGTCGAGCTGAAGATAGCGCGCGATGGCCTTCAGGATGCGACGGCCGAGCGCGTCCAGCGCCTCGAACATGGCATAGACGTCGTCGCGGAAGCCCGGAATCTCGGTCGGCCACAGGTTGTCGCGCATGTACTGGCGATAGGCGTGGCCCGCGGGCAGCTCGCGCCCGGTGTGCCAGAACTCCTTCAGATCGACAGCGGCGGCCCCCTTGGCGGCCTCCACGCCGAAGGGCGTCAGGCCGCGGGCCCCGCCCGTGCCCGGCTGGTGATAGGCGCGCTTCATGTCCTCGGGCAGGGCGAAGAAGGCCTTGGCGTCGTCGATGGCGCGGCGGATCACGCCTTCGTCCAGACCGTGGTCGGCGACGACGGCGAAGCCATAACGCTGGAAGGACGCGCCCAGGTCGTCGCTGAAGCCCTGAAAATCGGCGTCGTAGCGAGCCATGGACACCGGCACGATGCCCTTGGGGCTCTGGCTGTCGGCGGAAAGGGCGTCGAGGGTGGCGGTCACGGCAGGGGCCTCATGGAAGTTCGCACGGCGTCACGCGCATCGCGACGCCAGGGAAATGGGCCTTACGCCCTGACGGGGCAAATTGGCAGTGTTGCGGCGGCGCGACGCTGCGACAACTCGTCGACGATGCCTGGAACCTTGACTGTAAGACGACGTTGAGGCGCCTGAGGGCTTTTCCCGGAGAACAAGACTATGCGCATGAACCTGATCGTCAGCGGCCTCGGCGTCGCCGCCATGCTGGGCGCGACCGCCTGCACCACGACGGACCCCTATTCCTCGGCTCCGCGCCGCAACAACACCGCGACGGGCGCCATCGCCGGCGCGCTGGGCGGGGCCGTGCTCGGCTACCTGACCAACACCTCCGACGGCGAACAGGGCCGTCGCAACGCCCTGATCGGCGCCGGCATCGGGGCCCTGGGTGGCGCGGCCGTCGGCAGTTACATGGACAGCCAGCAGCGCGCGCTCGAGGCCGAGCTGTCGGGCACCGGCGTCGGCGTGGCGCGCCAGGGCGACAACCTGGTCCTGCGCATGCCGTCGGATGTCACCTTCGCGGTGAACCAGTCCAACATCGAGCCTCGGTTTGAATCCGTTCTGGCCGATGTGGCGGCGGTGCTGCGCGAGTACGATCGCTCGGTCGTGGACATCAAGGGTCACACCGATTCGTCGGGTGGTGACGCCATCAACCAGCCCCTGTCCGAACGCCGGGCCCTGGCCGTCGCCGACGCCCTCATCCGCGACGGCGTGCTGCGCGAGCGGCTGTTCATCGAGGGCCTGTCTTCGCGTGCCCCCGTGGCCAGCGATGCGACGGCCGAAGGGCGCTCGCAGAACCGCCGGGTCGAGATCCTGATCCGTCCCTTCACGGGCTAATCGAAATGATGATGCACGCGGTTCGGCGACTTGCGTCGTCGGACCGCGTGTGGTCCCTCTGCCCTAGACGATTCCGGGGGCGGACATGGACGAGAGAGGCGATGTCGGCCTGGGCGTGCGGATGGTGCTCGCCGCGGTGGTTTCCGCTCTGATCGTCGCCGCCCTGACCATCACGATCGGCCGCGCCCTGATCGTCGAACCGACCGCCTCGCAACAGGCCCGTTCAGCGCCCCTGGTGCTGGTCTCGCGCTGATCGTCTAAGCGCCGCCCCGCGACTGTCCGGCGTTCGCTGAGGCTCAGGTTGCAGCCCCTGCCCCTTTTTACCTTGCGGCTGCGAAGCGTCTTGCGAGGGCTTTTGCGGTGGGTTTGAGGGCTCGGGGTTCGTGGTAGTTCCCGTTGACCTGTGTGCGGGCGATGACGTGGGCGCGGAAGCGGTTGAACAGGGCGTCGTCGGGGGGCGTGGGGTGGGTCCAGAAGGTGTCGACCGGCTGCTGGTCGGCCAGGCCCTGGAAGTCGAAGAAGGCCTCGCCCAGCACCTTGACCGGGGTCTTGAACCCCATGGCCGACAGGGCGGCCGAGGAGTTGTTGACCA